>VTLG01005249.1_pt1 | contig 31623 bp, 51 predicted proteins | sample 4694571 | NCBI WGS metagenome assembly VTLG01 (sample SAMN12604809, study PRJNA352737) | marine metagenome | biome: ENVO:00000447; feature: ENVO:00000209|ENVO:00000569|ENVO:01000036; material: ENVO:00002151; isolation source: viral sequences binned using virsorter ...
TAATCTAGGCCGTATGGAGGATCAATAAACGACATTTCTATTTCTTCATTATTTAATAATTTTTTTACACTTTCTTCATCAGTACAATCCCCACACATCAATCTATGACGGCCTAATTGATAGATATCGCCTTGTTTTATTCCTCTATCTGAAACTTTTTCTGGGATTTCATCTTCATCGCTAAAATATTCTTTATCATCTACAATAATTTTATCTAATTCTTTTGGATCAAATCCTAGTAAATTAAGATCGTAATTATCATCTAATAGATCTGATATCTCAACATTCAATAAATCTAAATCCCAGGCACTATCTTCATTTAATCTATTATCAGCAATTCTATAAGCTTTTGCTTTTGTTTCTGATAAATCTGCTATGAAAACAGGCACTTTTTTCAGTCCAAGTTTTTTTGATGCTAACAATCGAGTATGTCCCACAATAACAATCATTTTTTTATCAACGACTATTGGCTGCTGAAATCCATATTCATTTATAGAACTTGCAACTTTATCAATTGCTTGATCTTTTCTAGGATTGTTATGATATGGAATTAATTTTTCTATTTCTATTTCTTGTATATTCATTTTAAACTCCACAAATTCCGTCACATTCATCAAGGAAACTCATTTGACCCTTTTCTTCATCAGTTCTCATATCTACTTCATCAATTGGTTTACAATCTCTATGAAGAAATAACTCATCTACAACGGAACCGGACTGAGAATTTTTAAATTTTTCTTGATCTCTAATCATTTTATCAAGCTCCAGGACTTCTTTCCATTCTTCTTTATTTTTCTTAATTTCTCGCCATTCTGCATTACTATGATAAGGGCAAAAAGTACATGCTGATCTAGGAGGTTTTGGATAGTTATTTTTTTCTAACCAATTAAAACAATCATGTCGTCTTAACTGTTTATCTACTAATGGATAATTATTAGTAATATATTTATGCATATTCATCTTCATTCTAAACATTTCGTCATATGAAATGCCCATAATCATTGTCACTTTATCATCTTTATTATATCTTTGTCCTTTTTTATAACCTAATAATTGTCTAACTTTTTGATTTATTGGTTTTAATTTATAATCGCCTGTACATTGTCTACGCAACATTCCTTTTTTATTTGTATCAATATTTTTAGTGTAAAACGGAGCTGTAAAAGCTTTATATTCGCCTTTAGCTGCTGAAATAATATCTTCTTTTAAATTACGCCATTGAACTTTGTAAACAGGATATGATAATTGTTTTTCAAGCCATTCTAAATGTTTATAAACTAATTTAGGTTCTGCTCCTACATCTGAAAAAATTGCACAATCAACCATAGGAATTTCGCCTTTTTCAATCATCAAAGCTAAAGTAGTTGATTGAACTCCTGCTCCTAATGATAAAATTCTTAATTTCATAAATATTCATTTCTCATTTCTAAATCATTTATTGCTTGATCTTTTGTTATTAATCCTTTTCTTATACCTAAATCAATTACATCTTTATTTTTTAATGCATAATCTTTAATAAATTGAGTAACTTTATTATCTTTTATTGCATCTACAAACATTTTTACTCGTTCTTCATCTCTATTGACAACTCCAAAACTATAAGTTTTTTCTGGAAGTTTATCTAAATATTTTTTTGCAGATAACCAGAAAGCCGGTTGTTTTGCAAATTCTTTATCTTTTACTGAATCATAATAAGAATTATATAATTTAGCTAAATCTTCTGCTTTATCTTGCCATTCTTTTTCTATTCTTAAAAAATTCTTTTCTGCAGTCCCTTTAGAAACTTTATTGATTATTTTATCCCAAAATAAATTAAATAAAGGATTATACTTACTAGGGGATTTATTGGTAGGGGTAGTGGTAGAGGTAGGGGGGTTTGTGCTAGGTTTTTTTGGACGGCCACCTAACTTTCCATTTTCTTTAGAAGCTTCAATTCTTTTTGTAATATATAAATATTCTTGGAGTTGTCTTTCATTTTGATAATGATCGTTAATCAAAACAAAAAATTCATTCACTATTTTTTCACATGAAATCTTTTCCGAGTCAGTAATACAATTCGCTATTCTTAAAATAGTATTCATATCTTTAGGAAGTCCAGGACATTTTTTATTCCAATTCCAACAAAGCAGCCGTATATAAATTCCTATTTCTTGATTTGTTAAATGTTGTGTTCCTGCAATAAAATCTTCAGTAAATAAATACCAAGCTTTTAATTTTTCTTTAGGTTTCGAGTTCTCGTCTATAAACATATTCACCTCCATTTTTAATCTGTCTATAAAATTTTAAAGTGTATTCATCTATTTTATCATCAATTTCATCTGGCGAATAATCGTGAAAAATAAATTCGTCTTGAACTTTTGTAATAGCTTTATTCTGTGCTTTCAACCATAAACCTATAAAAACATCTTGGTTAGTTTCATCTTCCGGTAATAAAATTTTAGTATTTCTTACTTGGACGACGCGGGACATTTTTATCTATGATCTCTGTCAAATCTATTAAGCATTGTTCTATATTCCCTTTTACTACAAAAAATGGCGTATTTAAAGCAACAGATTGAACTTTCCATAATTTTTGAGAATTCGATAATTGTCCCTTTTCATTCTTCAATTCTACATAAAGAAGTTTTCCAGGAGGATATTCTATAATGAAATCTGGGACTCCTGCTCTAAATCCCATTTTCTTGAGTTTCATTTGATATTGGACTGATCTTTTGCCCTCATTTGCTACATGAAAATGTCTAAATAGATAAATATCGGATAATTCTTGTAATAATAGATTACAGGCGATTTGAATTGATATTTCTTTGGTCATAGGGGCTAGACATAAATCCAACCCCTATGTGTAGTATAATTATGGAGGTCATACTACAATTATTCTTATAGTTACAATGCCTAAAAAAAGAATAATTTAATTATTATCGAAAAATCCCTATAAAACAAGGATATTTTTTATGAAATAATGCTTCTGAAAACCTAGACAAACTGATAGGATATTTTTTAATTAATAATAATAATGGAGGTCGATATGATTCCTAAACCTTTTAAAGAAATCAAAAAAGTTGATCTTATCGAAAACGGTAAGGTCAATCATTATTTTAAAATTACTTTTTTAAATAACTCTAGTTCTGTTTTTGATAACAAAGGAAATGAGATATTAAGAAGTAAAATAATAAATAATAAAAAAAATGAAAAAAAATAAATATTTTCCTTATGGATATATGAGTACTCAAATTAAAGGTTATTGTCCTAGAACAAGAAAACCTATTTTAGAATATATTCATAAATTTCCACGAAAAAGAAATTATTACAAAATGTGTTGTAAGATTTCAATAATTTTGCTTTTGCTATGTATTTCGATTTTAATATTTGGTTGTAGTAGTAAACCAATCGTAGATAGCAGGGGCAAATCATCTGCAAATATCAATGGGGATATGAACAGATATCACGATGATTATTATACTTGTGAATCTCTTGTAAATGATAACACTAATAAAGTTATGGATACAGGAAAAACAATATATAATGGCCTTCGTTGGCGTATATTATGGCTTTCGCCTAAATTAGAAACTAGACAAGATTTAATTAATAATTGTTTAGAAGGTAGAGGTTATAATGTACTTAATAAATAATAATAATAGGAGGAACTATGACTAATGTTATAGATAAAATCTTCGATAATAGCGAAGATGGTAAACCAAACTATGCTATAGATTTAATAGACGGAACTCGTTTATATACTCGTGGCTCAGTTCTAAATCCAATGCCTAAACCCGGTGATGCGATTAATTTTACAATAATTAATACGAAAACATCGTCTAATGGAAATCAGTATACAAATGTTAAAGATATACAAGTTGCTGATAATCATACAAACCAAGACGACGGATTTAGTCAATCTGCACCAATCAAATCAAATAGTATCAATAAAAGCGATACTCAAAGATTGGATATTTTTGTTACAGGAGTTGTTGGACGATCTATGGGAAGTGGACATTTTTCCGTAGATAATATCAATGAACTTACAAGAAATGCAGTAAAAGCTTTTAATGAAAATCTTAAAGGATCATAAAAAAGCATTTAGCAAATATTGGGGATATTCTGATCAAGATATCCCCATTTGTTGGTCCTGTTATAAAGGATATGCGGTGGATATTCATCATATAGAAAATAAAAAAATGGGCGGAAGTCCAGGAAACAAAAAAAATTCAATAGATAATTTAATCCCTTTATGTAGAAAATGCCATGATTTTGCTCATAAAGATAAATCATTCAATCAATCACTCAAAGATATTTTAAAACAAAGAATAGATAATAAGGAGTTTGAAGAAAACGAAAATGATTACTGATATATATACCTTAGATTTTGATCCTACAAAACTTTCACATCAAGAAGAAAAACTAGGATTAGAATTCGCTGATAATGATACTGCGATAGAACTTATGAAAAAAGAAGAAAAAATGATTATTGCAGAATTAACACTTTATTACACTAAAAATGGCGGATATAAGAATATTACTGAATTAAATGGAAAAATTTATTCAGATAACAAGTTTAAGGATTTTTTTGATAGATACGAAAAAACCTTAAAGGCAAGGAATCAATCTAAAATTAGATTTGAAACCTTCAAAGCTTTTCGAAATGACTTAAGAACAAAAGTCGTTAACGAAAGGGAATTGGCAAAAAACTTATAGAAAGGAGTTTATATGAGCCAGAATACACAAATACTATCTTACCTAAAACAAGGTAAAAAATTAACCCCAATAACAGCATTAAATAAATTTGGTTGTTTTAGATTGAGTGCTAGAATTCTTGATTTAAGAAAACAGGGGCATAATATAAATACTGAAAATATTACTAAACAAGGTAAAACATTTGCACAATATTCGTTGGAGGTAAAATGAGTAAAACAGGAGCTTGGTATTTAGATATGCAAGAAGATGCAGGAAATCTAAATAAGGAAGAATTTATTAAAAAACATGGCGAACATAATCTTGATTTATGGACTGAGGTTCACGAAGAACTTGGGGACATTGAAGATATGCAATCAAGGTTAGATCAAGTTGTATCAAGAATGAATAAAGCCTTTACAAAAAAAATTACTCAATGATTGAACATTTTAAAAAATTTGATTTGGGCGGTAAAAGTTTACTGCCCTTATCTTTTAGTCATATAAACGAATTCGCTTTTTATAGGGAAAGGTGGGCATTACGAAGAATTTTTGGATATGAATTTCCAAGTAGTGCAGCAGCTGAAAGAGGAAGTGCCGTTGAATCTGGACTTAATATGGTTCTAAATGGAATGTCAGTTTCTGAAGCTTCTTCTAAAATGGAAGCAGAATACGATGCAAATTGCATGAGAATAAATGATCCTAAAATAGAAGATGAAAGAACTAATCTTATTCCACTATTAGAACTAGGAGCTAAGAAATTCCAGGAGCATGCTTTCCAATGGAATCTAATTGATTATCAAAAGCAAGTTGAAGTATTTATTAAGGGAATACCTTTTAAAGGTTTTACTGATTTTCATTTTGAAGATAAGAATACAAAGGAAGATTTTTATATTGATTTGAAAACTTCAAAAACTGCACCTAATCAAATATCTATGTCCCATGCTATGCAACAATCTATCTATCAAAGAGCAACAAATGCTAGACAGATGTTATGGTATTTAAAAACTCCTACAAAAACTAAAGGCCCAGAATTCGCAAAACTTGAATTATCTGATTATTCAGTCCCTATGAAAGTTTGTGAACATATAGTTCTTGTTATGGGAAAGTATCTTGAAACGGTCAATTCAGCGGAAGATGTTAAAAATTCATTGATTCCGAACCCAGATAATTGGATTTGGAAAGAAGATACCGTTTTAAAGGCAAGAAAAGAGGTTTGGGGGTATTAAGTACCCCTAAGCCTTAAAAGCTTCTGTACGGCCTTTAAATTGCGATTTTGAGGTGCTTTTAATGATCTTCTATCTCGTTTTTTTCTTTTTATTGGTCTTTTACCTATTAACTCAGTAATGAGCGCTGATGTAGTGATTCCAGTCATTTTCCGACTGATCTCATAGCTCTATTATGGGATTGTGCGAAAGTAGCGCCATTTTTTAAAGATCGAGCCATACTACGCATATGTTTTAGAGAATGATGTCTTGCGTGACGCTTCATTGTCTTTTTTTGCCTGGGACTCAAATCCTTGATAATATTTTTAATAGACGCTACTTTGACCATTATCTTTTTTTCTTCTTCTTCTTTTTGGGTTTGCTCATCTTTGACATTTTTGATTTTTTCATACCTTTAGAATGAGCTCCCTTTCCTGTATGATAAGGCATATTACTTCCCCTTCTTCTGTTTTTTTAAGATTGCCATTTGTAAAGCTTTAGGCAATTTCTTTTGTTTATTAGTCAACCCAACGACTTTCTTTTTCTTTTTAGCCATGACTAATGAAGTATATAATTATGAACAATTACAACTAATGCAACTGCTATAACAATTTGCACCCATGATTTTAATTCAGTAAATGCGTGCCACCATTTAGTTACTTTCTGTTCTATTTTTTTAATAGCCATAAGTACTCCTTTCAGTTATTTAGATATGCCCTTCGTTTTTTCGAAAGTGCGGAGTGCTCCCATTCCAAGCAAACTCATGACAAGTGGCATGAGTGTTCCCATATCTAACTCTGGTATGTTTACCACTTCATACTGAAACAATCCACAAATAAACAAAATAAATTTACTTAAAACGAATTCCCAAAAAATCGCTAATGCACATGACATTCCAATTAGTGGCCTCCAGGAGCGCTGCAACATTCCAGAAATACCACCAGCAGTGCTTTGAGCATCTGCTAAATTTATAGCCATTTGTTTTTCTTTTAATTTTGCTTCAACTTCTGCAAATTGTAATTTTAATTTTTCTTTTTCTTCACCAGAAAAGTGCATATCGTCTATAACACCACCGACAGTTTTGATTGTGTCACCAGAAAAAATTTTTCCTAAAACCATTATTTACCCCCTAATAATATCCAAGCTCTTTTGAGATAGGATAATCTGTTTTTTTCAATTTCTTTTTTTTCTTCCATAGTTGTTATGCGTTTGAGTTTGCGCTTTTTTGCATTTTTTCTATTATTCGATTTGCCCTGTTTGTTGTTTGATTGTACCATAAACTATCCCTCATTTCTTCGATTGCGCCCTCTATATTATTTTCTGATAAACATTTTTTAAATTTAACAAACTTATTGAGCCTGGGCAAACCCAACTGAAAAACCATATGGATTACACATTCATGTGCATTATCATCAATACTCATTCCTTCTGTAAATTGTTCAGCATCATCTACTGCAACATTAAAATCTTTCAAAAATAATTCTAATCCTCTTTGATAAGTTATGGGATTCATTAATTCGTCTTTTTCATTATCTCTAATCAAATGACCTGCACCGATAGTCCAATATCCTAAATGATCTTGATATGGTTTTAAAATTATTCCGCCTTCTTCCTGGATAATGTCCTGTTGTAAAATGTGTAAATCCATTATCCTAACATTCTTAATATCCATGATATAAATTGAGTAGCTACCATAAATCCTATAGTCCATAAAATATAATTCAACTTGCGAACTTCTTTTTGCAAATGAAATATATGATTTGTTTCTAGCAGCTCAATCTTGTTATAAATATTTACAATATGCTCTTTTGTTGTTTTTGGCGCTATCTTAGTCATTCTTGATAAATACCATATCCTATTTTTATTTCAACTGACTTAAAGGGTTCTCTAAAGCGTTTCTAATCTTCTTTTCTATTTTTTCTTCTAATTCAGTCATATCGTCTTTGATCTCATTGATAGCTTCTTTAAGGTCCTTTGAATTCTCTCTTGAATCCTCTTTAACTCTAGTTTCTACATCTTCAACAATAGTTTCAATTCTTCGAACATCTGCTTTTAAGTCGTTTTTAAGTTCTTTTGCTACATCTGCCACTAATGCAACTTCTTCAAGTATTATTGATATTTCTGATTGTAGCATATTAAATTCAGTATCAAGTACTTCTAATTTTTTATCAAATCCGCTCATATCCGGTGAAACAAAATTATTTATCTTAGCTTCCATATCTAAATATCGTTGATATGCTTCAAATCCTCCCCATAAAACACCCACGAAAGAACTTAATATTGTAATTATGAGGAATAATCTACCTCCTCTAAACTTTACTCCGCCTACATCTATTTCTGTTGCCATTGACTATCTATCATTTCATTAATTAAAAAATCACTTCCACCAAATAGAAGATATCCTGCAATATTATTATCAGAAATAAAACTATCTGGCAAAGTAGTATCTGTAAAAAATCCTAATCTATCGTTCAATTGTTGCTGATCCTCAAAAAATGATTTAGTGTTCCCTAATACTTGCATAACAACAAGAGTTTTTAATTGACTAGTAGAATCATATCTTTTTTTATCGTCTATTTTTTTCAATATTTTTTTAGCTGCTTTCTCTTTAGATGATTCTTTTTTATCAACTGTCTTTACTTCTTCGTCCTTTTTTTCTTCTTCTTGGATTTCTTGCTCATTGGTTTCTTCTTTTGACTCTGATATTTCTGTTTCTTTTTCTGATGATTCCTCTTTTACTTCTTCAACAGATTCTTCGTTGGTTTCTTCAGATTCCGTTTCGTTTGGCGCTTCTGTTGTTGTTTCTGGTTCTTCTTGGACTTCTGGTTGAGCTTCAACAGTATCTTCAACTTCCATTTCTAAATCCATTTCTAATTCCATTTCAATTTCAGCTTCTACATCTACAATAGAAACTTCAACAGTTTCTGGTTCTGTTAAATCAACACTTGCAACCTGGATTTCCTCAATCTCTATTTCTGCAATTTCTATTTCAACGGATTCATAACTTATTTCTTCAACTTCTATTGGTTCAAAATCTAATCCTACATCTGTTTCAACAGGAATATTAGAATCAAAAATATCTTCAACTATATCTATGACTTCTTCCGGTGCATCAATATTATAAGCTACAAACATTTCTACACTCGTTATTGTTTGCTCAACAATGGTATTGATAACATTATACAAAACATTGACGGTGACATCGTCGAACATGGGGCCTATGGCAAGATTTATATCTCTACCTCCCACTTCAATTATTACAGTTGTTATTGATCCAGAAAAATCAAATCCACCTTCATAAGATTGAAAACCACTATTAGTTCCGCTAGCAGATAAAATATCAGTCCCAGAAAAAATATCAGTCGCTCCATTTTTTCCTGTGATGTGCATATAGATTGAATCCTGGGCATCTTGCTTTTCTACTTTGATCGTATAATTAGTTCTTCCACCTTTAGAAATATTAAGATCAGATATATTTACAGTTTGAATAAATGTCGTTCCCATATTTTCGACACCCATAGTTGAAGTTGAACTTCCTCCGCCTGTTATCATAGCGCATTTATCAGTCCCTAATTGACCACAAGTATTTCCGCTAGGCATAGATGCAGGACCTTGACCTCCCCAATCAATATCCATATCGCCTTCATATTTAGTTGTTACATAATCATTAGTTCCGTCTAATAAATCGCCAGAATCTTGATTTGAAACAGTTGTAGTTGTTGTAGTTGTAGTAGTTTCAGTAGTAGTTAGTATTCCGTCAGCCTGGAACTCTATTGTTTCTATGCTAGTTTCTTCAATGATTTGTTCAATCGTAGGAGTACATAATCCTACTGTATCTACTGTACAATCAACAGCTCTACTAGAAAAGGATAGGCACACCAATATACATAGCCATGCCGACAATAACGAATTTTTCAAAATCATTTAAATCTCTTACAGTTTGTTGTTTTATTTCAATTCTAGTCTCTGTAATATTTTGAAATATTACGCTACCTTCTGGAATATCTTCTAAATTTTCTTCCCAACCTTTTCTAGCTTCTTCCCCTATGCTTGCATTATACGGACAATAAGTTCCTGCGTTCCACATCGCGTCAAATACTCTACTATCAGCACATAAAGTTGATATAGCTGCTACTTTCATTCCCATAGCATACAAAGACCTAGATAATTTTAATCGTTCACAATTTTCATCTCGTACCGTCATTCCAGACGAAATTCCAAGTATTTGAGTTTGGACTGCACCGGCCACGGCCGTTTTACAAACATCAGAATTATTTACTACTACACTTGGACTATTTGCAGTTGGAGGTGTGGAATTTGTAACTACGGTTGATGATACTGTGTTTGTCTCAGCCATAGCTGAGTTCATCATACTATTAAGAAAAAAAATTATTATGGTGGCTAGTATTATGCCTATAATAAATGGATTTCTCATAAAACATTTCTATAATGCATCTATTTCGGATTGAGTTGGTGCATCTAGACCGTCAACATTCCATTCTGCTAAGTAATCATTGTTAATTTTTACTTTACCTGTTGGAGGTGTTTGTAAGTCGTTTTGTATTAAAAAATTATTTCTTTCATCATGATAATTTTTTGAATTATTTTCTAAATATAATTTTATTTTATCGTCTAATGTCATGCATGTATCCTATATCCAAAAAACCAAGATTTTAGCTGGCTATCTCCTCTAAATTGTAAAGTGCCTGGACTACCACCAGATTTATAAATTGATCCATAAATTTCGCAGTAATCTCCTGCTGCAAGTTGTACTAAACTAGTACCTCCCATATTTAAAGAGTAGTTTGTTGTACTATTATCATTGTACTGAAGAAGTTGCGATTTGGCAGCCGTGTCAGTCGCCCCATTTACATATAATCTTACTATACATTCAGAAGTTTCGGCATTTGAATTAGGTTTACAAGCATAACCAATTACATAAAGACCACCTTTACCACTCGGTACTGTAAAACGATAGTTTGAACTATGGTCATACGCTGAGTCACTATCATTGATTTCAGTATTAAATTGTAATTTTGTTAATGAATTATGTGATATATTTTGGTTAGCATTCATATATGCAGAAAAAGAAGGTGTGTTGCTTTCTCCACCACCAGCTCCAGAAACTGTGCCTGTAAAAGCAAAAGTATCTGCTAAATTTATTCCTCTTGATCTAACTTTTACTAATGTCATGATTCACTCCAAACACTATGTGTTAAATTTCCGTCATCGTCTCTTGCCAATAATTCATCATACTCACTTTCAGTTGTATATGTTGTTGGAATATCACGCAATCCTTGTCTCCAATTTTTAAATGATGTTGAAAGATTTGTTCCTTGTTCTTTTGCACTTGTAACTTTCCAATCAGTTTCACTTAATTTGTTGTTTCTTAATTTTCTAATTTTTTCTAATTGTCTTGTAGTTTTATTGTTGATCCAATTTTTTCGTTCAGTTGCTCTTTCTAATGCATCTTGTTCTGATAAACATTTTTCAACACCATTTACAAGTTCTGGCGATAATTCATAAGCTACACTATCAATCGTATATGTAACCCAATTAGTTTGAGGTTTATTTTTTTCGTAACTCATTAACTATCCTTAATTCCATAAATTGCTATTCTTCCATGAGTATTAAAATCATTACTGCTTGTTGAATATGCTCTTAAATTTGTATAACTTGTATCTGAATTATTGGTAAACCAAGAATTAGCCATAACCCATTGAGAATTTGCTTCGTTTCTACAACCAACTTGAAATGTTCCATAAACTGCTGAAGTGCTGTCATAAGGCATATAAATAATACCAGAACCTGTCATACCTTGTTGGCTATTTGCGGCTGTATCTACTCCAAATAAAGCACCTGCGGGTTTGGCATAAGTTTGTCCACTATTATAAGCTGTTCCAACTTGTCCACTTTCATATCCATGCGAAGCACCCTTAAAATCAGCATCATATCCACCACTAGTGCCAAATCTAAAACCTAAATCACTGTCTGATGAAAAATTAATATTTGTAAAAAATATTGCATAATTTTTATATGTAGAAGAAAAACAATTTTCAAAAGTTATAACTGAAGTAACTGTAGTATTTTGAGCCGCAACAAATTCTAATGCACCACCCCCAGCATCAGCAAAAGATAAATTACCTGAGCCGTCAGTTTTTAAAAATTTATCTGCACTTGGATCAGTTCCTGGAAATGTAAGTGTATAACTACTTGATGTGCTATGCGCTGGACTTTTTAATTTTATACCATGTGAATTTTGGGAACAATTAAGTTGCAGAGTTCCGTCAGTAGTTCCGTCGCCTTTGATCTGTAATCCTGCAGCACTTGATGTTGAAACAAAACTTGTTTTTGCGTTAGTGACAGTAGCATCGCTTGGTGTTCCAATATCTAAAACATTGCCTAACGCTAAAACGAAATCAATAGAATCACTTGAAGCTAAAGAACTTGAAAATGTAAGAGTAGAGCCACTTACAGTATATGAACTACCAGCTTTTTGGATTGAACCATTTAGTGATACCAAAAGATGATTTGCTGATTCTGGTACAAAAGCTGTTGAATCTAATGTTAAACTATAACTTGCTGTAGCACTAGCTGTGAGTGCATCGAGCATTGAATAAGCACCAGTCTGGGGTTCTTTACCAATATAACTCATAATTTATCCATTTCTGCTTTTACTAATGTCCATGTGATTTCACTATGAGGACATGTGGTTGTTGTAATTATAATATTATTATCATCTTCGCCTGTTTTCCACTCTACCTTATCAAATTCTTCTTCAGTATTTAAATCTTCGCCTTTGTAAGTCCACTCAGCACCAGACTTTAAAATTTCTACTGCTTGTGCAAATTTATCAATATTTTCAACACTCATGCCAAGACCTCTAATGCTATAATTGTATTTGATCCACCATTACCAACTCTAACAGTACCACTACTTTGTGTTCTGGCTATTTTTATAGTGTATGTTTGTTGCGATGTACTATTGGGACTGTGAAGGATAGATTGTGAAACATTACCTCTATGTGTCTCTGATCCTGTGTTTGATAATCCTCTACCCATTTCTGATAAGAGTCTATCTTCAGAACTATCAATTTGTGAACTCCCTACATAAAATCTTCCAGCTAATCTTCCATCGCACTGATCAGGCTCACCAATAGTGCCTAATAATAAAATTTTACTGCTTGTTGCACTTGGAGTAATATTTACTGTTGTAATAGTCGTGTAAGATGTTGAAGTGCTAGTCACGACACCAGCAGATGAACCAGCTACAACTTGTGCTATTTTACCTGCACTAACCCCAGTCAAAGATGCACCACTTATCGCAGGTAAAGAACCTGTAAGGTTTCCAGCAGTCAAAGAGGTTAAATTACTACCATTCAATGCAGGAAAAGTACCAGATGTAATTTTAGTTGCTGGTAGATCAGGAATATCACTTGCTGTTAATGGTAAAGGGGTAGGTGCTTGTCCAATATAAGCCATTGTTTACTCCTATGTAATCTCTAATATACTTAATGTTGCGTCTATCTTTGCAGAAACTGAACAATCTATTTTCATAATGTCTGTTGTCTGCATGACATATTTTCCGCCTGATAAAACCTCTAATGAACTTCCTGCAGGAATGCTTACATCTTTTATTAATAAAACTGTCTCGTTTGTTTCTGTGTCGCTTGTATCTGAAACTAATTGTACATCAGCAGTTACGGAAGTTGTATGAATATTGCAAAGTGTTAATCCAATAACAACTGTAGTAGTAGCTGAAGGTACTGTATAAAGTGTTAAGGGAGTTCCTGCACTTGCCGGCATAGCTCCATTTGTTTTTACTTTGAAAGTATTAGCCATTTAAACTCCTATCCTAAAGCAATCGCAAGCGGTAAAGCATTTGGATCAGTCTCGGAAATAGTTCCTGTAACTGACATTGTGCTAGTCAAAGCATTACTTGAAATATTTAATTGTAAAATTTCAACATTATCTGTGCCGTCATTCATTTTTAATTTTAAAACTCCACTTGTAGCAGTATCAACCCAAAGAGTTCCTGCAGTCGCTGATCCAGGAGCAGAACTACCACTATGAGAAGAATTTATCGCAGATAAAATATTATTTAACTCTGTTCTAAATGCAGAAAATCCTTGGTTTGCTAAACTTACATCACTTACTTGTGCCATATCTAATCTATATCCTTTTCTGTTTAACTTTGCAACCCATAACCTTTAGCAATATAATCAAAAGTTCTATCAACTGCTGATCCGCTTGAATTTACAAATGCTATAGTAAAACCATTAACAGTTTTTGATGATATTGTAAATGTGTCGCCTGTAGCTAGATTTTGTGCTGCTATACCAATTGCAGGAACTGCATAAAATGGATTTGTATAAGTTATTGTTCTCGTTCCAGAAGATGTTGTTAAATCGTTTTGTGCAAATGTTCTTTCTTCCATATTTAATTTTATAGTTATAGTTTTTACATTACTAGATGTTTGATCATCATCATTTGTAAGTTTTAATCTAAACTTTGCGAACTTAAATTTAAAGGTTGCAGATTGAGTTATATCTACAAAGGTTGTACAGTTTGCAAGACTAGAAGTTGATGTTGCAATTTGAACTCTATGAAATGCGTGAATTTGTTCAGTACCGTCGAAAGGAGCACCTGCCGAATCAAAAAATAATGCCCCTCGTCCACTATCAAATAAATCATATGGATTTTCTGCGTCTAATGTGATTGTTGGTTCAATATTTCCGTCATAAATTTGTGTTAATGATAAACTGTTAGTAAAATTGTAAAAACCTTTTGCATCTCTATTTGTATTATTAAAATTAGGATTTGAAGTTGTATCAGTTCCCCCTAATTCAAAATCACCGCTAGGACTATCAAAGTTTCCAACAGTATCATCAAAATTTGTAACAGTATCTAAAGTTAATACTGTATCGCCTGAAGCATCTATTTTTACTGCTAAAGGTAAACTTGCGTCCATACTATCAGCAGCTGTAAATATATCTGGAGTTTCTGTAAATGTTGATATTGTTTGATAAGCTTGAATATCAGAAATATTTGTTGTGACTATTGTAGCTTCAGCAGAAGTATTTTGGTTCTTATCGACAGCCTTAATTAAATATGATCCGGTGCGTGCAGGAACAACAGCATTATCACATTTTCTTCTAGGACATCTTACTAAATTCGTTGAATTAAGCCATTTTGCGCCTGTTGTTACATTTTGATACCTTATTTCATAAAAAGAAATATCAAGATCACTATTTTTACTTGGTGGAGTCCATGTTAATTTCATATGATTTTGGCCGTGCATTTCTACCGCAAAATCTTCAACATTACTTGGAGCTTCAACTCCTCCAACTATTGTTCTTGTTGTAGAAATAAATGTAGATTTAGAACCGATAGTATTTACGGCTCTCACTCTTACTTGATATTCTGCTCCGTCTATAACATTTAAGTGTTGATATTCTAATATTTTACCAACTGCTATTTCTCTAAATGAATCAGTAACAGTAGCGCCGTTTTGATCTTTTGTTTGTTTTATTTGTACTTCATAATTATCGACAAAACTATCTGGGGAAACTCCAATAGTTATTAATAATCTAGTAATTACAATTCCGTCTGCATATTCAATTAATTCATCATCAAGACTGATACTTGCAGGAGGACTAACTGAAAATGGATTTGGAAGTGTAGTATCTGGAATAGTTGCTACTTCTTGTTGAGTTCCAAAAGTATAGTATGAATCTTGATGCTCAGAACATTGTAAACTAACAGTATGATCAGAATTTAAAGTTAATCCTTGTACTCTAAAAGGTTTAGCGGAAAATCCAGGAGTAGCATGTGTAATGTTTACAATATCGCCAATAGATAAATCAAGAGCAGTTGCATCAGCTTTCACAGTAACATCAAGGCTTGATCTTGATCTTCTTAATATTATTTCAGCCATTTCTTGTGCTTGATATGGACTTGTAAACATGGGGAAATCAAATTTACCTTCTAATAATAATCCACCGTCAGCAGTTTTCATAGTTGCGTGTTGATCTGCACTTGTTAATCCTGTTTCATCAACGGGCGGAAACTGTGCGCTATCTGATTGATAATTTTTATTTGGATTAATAAAATTGACTATAACTCTATTATATCGTGAATTTTTATTTTTTGATGATACTTGAATCCCACCTAAAATATTATCTTCAGTCAAAGTTATAGAAGCAGAACCTGTTGTTTCTACTAGGATTTTATATTTGCCAGAACTAAAATTTAGGAAAGCTCTACTTCCCTTAACGAATTCTTGAACATTCTCTATTGCTTTTTTTGATGTATCAACAACTGTGTGACTATCCATTAAATCAATTGTACTTGCACCAGAAAAAGGCGTGATATCAGTATCGCAAACATCACCGGCAACTTGCCAATCAGCAAAATTAGAATCAAAATAACTATTAGGAATAGCCATTCCAAATCTATCGTTTCTTAAGTAATCTAAAAGTTGATATACAGGATTGTCAGAATAGGCCCAGGTGCTTGAAGTATCTGCTCTATGTGATCCACTACCACCGGTAACTGTGCTATCTAAATTTGGATTATAAACTTTTTTTCCTTGAACTATCGCATTGACAGTTGGTAATGAACCAAATTTATCTGCGTTCCATTTAAATTTTATTGCTAAATAAGCTAATCCTCTTAGTCTATGATTAGATGTCCAGGAACTTAAAGTACTTAATAAACTTGAAACATTTTGACTATCACTTCCAAAATGTGGTTCACAAGTAATTAAACTTTCTGAATTTTCAGTATCATAAAAATTTGCATCGCTACTTGCTACTGTGATTTGTGTATTATCAGCTATATCGCCAGACCATGTAACTTGATTATCATTTATAAATATTGATGTTATATCGTTGATCTCGCCTTCACTAAGGATAATAGCCATATATAAAAATTCATTATCAGTTCCAGATGTTTCTAAAAAAACTACATTTCCGCCAACTTTTCGTGTTCCATATACAATAGGAATATGAGCATTAGCACTAAATTTATTAACTAAAACACCTTTTGCATTGAGGTCCTGTTGCATATCCCCAAAATCCGGTATATCTGGTTGAGGATAGAGCCAACCTACAAAATCTTCTACAATGTCAACAAATACATCAACAACATCGCCAATAAAATCAACAATATCTTCTAATGGATTCCAACCGCCCATTTATAACAACCTCCAATTAGAACCCATATTTTCAAATCCTAATTTATAAAATACAGGATCAACTCCTAATCCAGAAGTTATTGATAAAACAATAGGCATATCTTCCGAAACACTTTTTACAGAATCAATTATTTGTTTTACTAATTTAAAACTTCTATGTTTTTGTTTTATATAGATCATTTGAATAATCATAATTTTTGTTTTACTAAACCAATATTCTGATTTATTAAACATACAAGTTCCAACTAATTCATTTGAATCTAAATTTTTTACACAAATAATTTTTCCTTTTTGTTGTATTGAATTTATAAAAAATAATAATTTATCTTTATCAATATCTGGAAAATCGCAATCAGCTAAATCGACTTCTTTATACTCAACCAATAAATTATATAAATCTGTGACATCTTTTTTTTCCCCTTGATATAAATGAAAGCTAGTCACACTCTTCCCCATTTAATATCACGAACTGTTAAAGCTGCAAATTCCATTCCTTTATCACTACTAAAAAATCTTTGTTGTGAATTATCAGTAGTAGTTCTTCCTGCAGTTTTACTAAAATTACCCCAATGAGAAGTAATACTTAAAATTAAATTTGAAGTCGTTGTATTATCACTAATTTTATATTCATCTATTGTGCCATAAAATAATAAAAAAGGATCAGATATAAGAGCATTATTAGAATCTAAATATCCACGATAAACAAAAACATTATCATTAATAATATTTTCATTAAGAGCGACAGATATATATGTTTGTTCGACTCCAGATAAACTAATTGATAAAGTATTTTTTGTAGGTCGATTTGTTTCGTTGACTCCTGTAATACTTCTTAAATGCCCGTTAGATAGATAAGTTCTTGATGTTCCAGATATATTAGAGCTTATATCAAAACTTGCATTTGTTAAATAAACAGGAGTTGAAAACTCAATATCAATTAATAATACAGGATCAATAATTCCTGTTGCTAATTCTGTTTTTACCGAACTCGATAATCCTCTTGCCATTATAAACTTTCAATAACATCAAATTCATATTTAAATAATAAATTACCGTCATTATCATTTTGTCCTGTTTGAAACTCCTGGACATCACTAGTTAAATGAACAGTAAATTGAATTGAATCATATGATACAGAACTATTATTTGTAAGTGCAGTTCTTAATGGTGGTTCAATCGTGACTGTTGCAGCATTACTTGAAGATGTAACATCATCTATAACCATATAAACTTTATCATGTGCAAATTTTATAAGATCGCCAGCTTTCAATCTTCCTGCTCCGTCACTTGCAAAACCGTCTATTGCTATTGTTGTATCGGCTACAGAGTGAGCTCCATTCACTAATAGAGTTCCTGTTTCACTACCAAGTGCATTAAAATAACTTGGCAAGGTTATGGTGAAATTTTCTTTTCTTGATCTCTGCTTCATAATAAAAGCCATGATTGGAGCAAACTCTGTTCTTTTCATAGGAGGATATGAAACTGTAAAACTAAATCGTTGTCCTTGAATTTGTCGTCTAAATGTTTTTCCGCTATCAGTTTCACTAAATAATGTTTTTTGATTACTCTTTAAATTGATAGCATTGAAATTTGTATTAGGTAAAGCTCCGCTCATATGATTGCCATTTTACCTTTTTCATTTACTGCATTATTAATCATATTCACGATTGTTCCTCTACTATTAACTAATAGTTCATTGAATCCTCTAGCATCAACAGTATTGATATTGAAGTTAACAGTTACGGGTTGTCCCATTCCTAACTGATTATTTGGTACAATAGTTCCTGCTTGATCTGGCATAAATAATTCTGGTCCTCTTTCGCCAACTATTGAAGGTTGACCAACAGGAGGTCGTCCGCCCTTCTCAAAACCCCTTATTTTATTGACTAATCCCATTCCAAATTTGATAGCTGCTCCAACTGCTAAAATATTAAATGGGAAAGGAATACTAGCAAAAGTTTTTAGTGCTCCCTCATAAACACTTATCATAGCTTTTTTTATTGACGACATAATCATCATACCTTCTGATTTTGCTATTGCTGCCGTTATTGCTTTACCTACTAATGCTTCTACTAATGATCTAATTATTGATTGAGCAAGACTTTGAAAATTTAATTTTCCTGTCATAATAAAATCAGTAAGTGTTGTTTTAAGTTGTTTGAAAGCATCTTGACCAGCTTTATTAAAAGCATCAAAAGTATCAGCGTTCATAGCCTCATTAAATCCATCTTGAAAATTTTTTGCTTCTTGTTTTAGTGAATCAAAAACAGTGACAGTTTTTTTTGCGTTTTCCATGAGTTCATTAAATGCTTTTTTATCGGCAAGAGTATCGAACAATGTATTGAAATCATTATCTAGTAATCCTACAGCATCTGTAAATACTTTTACTTCCTCTGTGCCATCTTTTAGTCCCTCTGGTACAGGTGGTTTTTTCTTAATTTTAATTATTAATTCTTCGGTTTCATCTTTAGCTATAGTTGCAACTTTACTAAATGCAGAAACTTCTTTTTTCATAGCCTCAACGAAATTAAATTCTTTTATTTTTTTGTTTAACTCAGCTATTTTAATATCTAAATCATCAATCTGTTGATTTGTTTTATCTAATGGTGCATCAGGTAATTCTATTATTGCTGTGCCTAATTGATCGAACTCATCAATCGTTGGTTTTAAGTCAATTATAGGATTTGGTAATACTTGTGTTACTAATTCTGATTTTTGTTTCTTTAATTCTTTAAGTAATAGTTCTGCTGTTTCTAAATTATCGACATCTTCAACACTCATCAATCTGAGATCAGTGCTTGTTCTTGCATCGTCAATTAATTTTTGAACTTGACCAACTAAAAATGAAACAGCACTAAAAGCAACAAATGCTTTTTTTCCAAATAATAATGATGCAATTAAACCAGAAGATTGTACAAAAGCTGGTAAACTTTGAAATCCTGTAATCGTAGTTCCTAAAGCATCAGCAACTGTTTTTATTGCAGGAGCAATATCTTTTATAACCTGGGAAGTTTTAGTAATAGCGCCTGCAAAATTTTCCCCAATAGCAGTAGCTATATCTTCTATTTGTTGTTCATTTTCTTGTAAAAATTTATCTAGATCTCCAAATTCTTTTTTTAATTCATCAAAAAAACTTTCTGCTACAACTGTTTGAAAATTAAAGAACTTATCGCCTAACATTGACAAAGTTCCTGTTAGAGTAGTTGCTAAATCATCTGTAGCAGTTGCAAATTTTCCGTCACCTCCGAATAATTCTTCAAATCTTTGTATTGTTTCTTCTGCAGTTACTTGAACTCCTGCTTTGAATCCTAATAATGCTCTAACACCTCGTTCTCTAAATAAATCAGCAGCTCCAATGCCTCCAGAAAATGCTCTTTGAATTTGACTAGCAGTTGTCTCAAAATCTAATCCTGTAACTGCTGCAACATTACCTGTGATACTAAGAACTCTATTTAAATCTTCTGCATCTTTTGAAACGACTGCAAGGTTTCCAGATGCCCTGGATATTTCTTCTAATGAAAATGGAACTCGTGAAGCAAATTTTCTTAATTGATCAAATGCTACTTGGCCTTCTTCTGCTGTACCAAATAAAAATTTAAATCTTGTTTGTAAACTCTCAACTTCTCGTCCAACATCTACAAAACTTTTTACAACTGCTCCTGCACCAATACCTACTAGAGCACCCTTTAAACTAAAAACATTATTTTTTAATGAAGTGAGATTTCTTTGAACACCGGATAAAGCTTGTCTTGTTTTATCCTTTGCAACAATATCAATATTAACTCTTTTAGTTGCCATTATTTTTTCATTCTATTTAGTTGTTCTTGCCTTTTGCGTTCCTCAATTTGTAAATCAAAGTATGCTAGCCACATATTAAACTCTGTGACTGACATTTGCAAGATTTCGCTAATAGTTTTATGTAATTTTTCTGCTACAACAAAGATATTTTGTAGTTCTACATTATTTTTTATTTTTTTTTAGTGTCGTCAAAAGTCTCTGTATTAGTTCCCATGATTTGACTAGCTACTCGAGCAAGAATATCTGTATCTGCTTTTTGTTTGAAACTTAAGATATGACTAGCATTAAACATTTTATTATGATCTTTATCTAATGCTTTTTCTACAATGACATCAATCAATACTCCGATATCATTAGCATTAGCACCTTTAAATATCTTGGATTTTTCAAGCATATTAAAGGGTTTTGAATAGATTGCTTTATCGCCTACTAAACCCCATTCTGGAACTTCTATAATTTTTACATCTAGTTCTTCAAAATGCGATCGTATTCCGTCAAAAAAATCTATTTTATCGTCAGCCATAAATTAAATTATACTGTGCCGATAGTTAGACCACCAGTCCCTTGTAAAGAAACAGTTCTTGTAGTTACACCGTCTAAAGTTACTCCAACACTCATTCCTGTTACAATTCCTGTTCCAGAAAATTTTCTATCGCCTGAATCTGCGCCTTCTGGCATGAATTCAAAACTTAAACTAGAACCCTGTGTTAATGCAGTTTGTCCAGAATCAGTTTCGTCAAAATTCATATCAATAGAAGCTGTGAATGTTCCTCTACCGGCTAGAAAAGATTTCATTGAACTACCTAATGCTGTATCTTCTACAACATCGTGAGTAGTATCAACTGTAAATCCTGTTGCATTTCCGATATTAGTTCCGCCTACATGAACAACGCCTTCTTTTCCGTGATGTGTTGCCATTTTTTACTCCTTTGTTTTCTTTAAATCTTTTATAATCTTTTCAGTTTCCTTTGCAACTGAAATATTTTTTTTCTTATCTACAGTTTGATAGCCAAGTTTCGTATAATGATCAACAAATTCTGCTGAAATTTTTATTGTGCTATCGCCTTTATTCATTACTATATCTTTTGCCATTATGCACTCCCTCTAGTAAATTCATACATTACACGCACAGTTATTCTCACACCACCATAAGGAAATATAGTACCTTCATCTGACGATGCCTCAATAATTTGTGTATCCAACGCATTTCCATTTCTTGTTATATCATTATCAAGGGTTTCTTCAACTACTTCAATTATTTGGTTTCTTACAGTATCTATATTAGTAGTTGTTCCCTTACCAAATGCAACGATTTGAAAATCTATTGTACCTCTATAAGAGCCGGCCCCTGTAACACCAATACTAGAAACTTCCCTTGATTCATCGCCAGATTGTATAAAAGCTGCAGGAAATTGAGCATCGCTTAACTCTTCTACTTCAAATGGCTCTCTAGTTAATTTTTTAAATTCTATTGGACTAGTAACTGCATCTAGTTTTGTAATTATATCGTTAGCTATATTTTCTCTTTTACTCATGGTTTTAATTTTAACTCACTAAAATAAAATCTACTAAATTCATTTATAATTTTAGGTTCTTCACTTTTACCTATTGCAAAAAAAGGTCTTTTTGTTTTTTTCTTACCAACACCCAGGATATCATGTCTAAATGCAATTTTTGCACTATCCATATTTCTAAATAATAATTCGTTTCTAAATCCTCTTTTTTTGTAATCTAAACTTCTGAACATTCTTCCAGAATCAGTAAGATCAACGATATCTGTTCTTCTTCCTTTTTTACTTCTTATTTCTTTAGTTTTTTTTGTATAAGGAATAAAATTACCTCCGTCTGGTAATTTACCAGATTGAGTTCTTTTTGTGATCATAAGTATTGCCATATTTGAAACTCTATTAAGAGATTTTTGAATAGCTTTCCTTTGTCTCTTTGAAATATTTTTTATAAATTTTTGGACTTCAATAATATTTGCATCAATAGTAACTGTTGCGACCATTATCTAACTAATCGCAATTGATGTAACGACTCCTTTTCGCTATCAGATACTGTTCCCCCTCCGTCCTCGTCATATTCAACCCCGTCCCTTAAAATTGCTTGGAACTCTTCTTCGTATCTGTCCCTATAAAAATCAATTTGTACTTGGAAAGTATCTTTGCCTTCGCCTGTGTTTGGATCACGCCATTTTGTTAATATTGGATAAATATATTTCCATAATGATAGATAGACGACTGATTGCGTCCATTGAGAAGTAGTTAATTTACTATTTGTCATTTCGACTGTAGTAATTTTTGTAATATCTTTATATCTTACTTGATGTCTATATCGCTCCCACCATTCCTCACGGATTCTACGAAGAACATCATTTTCTGCGAATTGTAATTGATCGCCAAAATCAGATACTCCAAAATCAAGAATATCTGGTTGAATCTTTTGCAAATTTGTATTCGCAACTCCAAATAAAGTTGTTGCCATTATTTAGATTTCTTTTTTTTAATTTTTTTCTTTGTTGGCTCTGGTTTTATTTCTGTTTTATCATCATGGGGTTTGAATCCTCTTGATGTCCAGGAAGAAACATTTTGTTCATAAACATCTTTATTTCTCTCAATAATTTTTCCAGAACTATTAATAAGTTTTATCTTTTCCATAATTTATCCTAACAGATTAGGGGTGGATAAACCACCCCTAATTAAAGTTTTTAGTTAATTACTGATTCAGCTAGTAATTCAACTCCGTATGAATCATGTAGTTCGCCTACACCAAATACGGCAGTTGCAACAATTTCATCAGCTCTCAAAGAAGCATCTCTTTGAGTTTCAATCTTCAAGTCTTGCATCATCGCTAAACCTAAAGCGTCTTGTGAAAATACTGCACCTTTACAATTATCAGTATCAGTAGTTCCGTCAACATTTGAAGATTCAAAAATTTGAACTCCTGCAATGTTTCCAATGTATCCTGTTCTTAATGCCTCGTTAGTTAAATCGTTTGGATTTGGATTAACGAAAGTATTAGTTAGATTTTTCTTCACATTGTACGCAACTTTTGGGTTCAAGACACCGTAGTAAGGCCCAGGCACATTAGCTTGTCTCAATGTAGCTACTGCTTGGAAAATTTTATCTACAGTTAATTCTTGTCCTGCACCACCGATACTACTAGAAAATCCGTCAAATAATGCTGTTAAATCTTGATCCATTTTTTTAGCGATTGCTTCACCAAATAATTTACCAATATCAGCTGCAATATTTCTAGACGAAGAATTTCTGGCTAGATCCGTTAGTGTGGTCATGATTCCTATTTCTGAAGCTGTAATAGTTACAGAAGTTGGATTCACTGCTGTGTTTGAAAGATCAGTTGCCTCGTTTACAGCTGCTGCTGATACAGTAGAAAAAATCGGTACTTCTACGGATTTGCCTCCGCCTGCAATAGTGTAATTTCGGACTAGACCTCTCATAACAGATTGTTCGCTTGCCACAAATAAAGCTTCTGCTACGATTTCCGTATATAGCTCACTTATGGTGCTCGATGTTGTTTCGTTGGCCATTTTATTTTACTCCTTAATGGTTACTGTTTATTGTTAATAATCCTTTGACCAGAATCTCTCTGCTTTCTATATTCAGCATACCTTTTTCTGTCTGCTGGATTATTCATATCTATATCACTCAAATTTAAGGTTGTATTGAGCTCTGTCCTATCCACATTTGACACTGTGCCACTACCACTAGGAGTAGCAGTAACAAAGTGCGGGTTCTGTGTTAAGAACTCATTAACTAACTCGTCAGTAGTTAAAAGTTCCCCCTTGCTGTTATATCTAGCTATACCGTTTTTATCAACAATTTCAACCCCTCCTGTTTCATTGAGCTTGATATTATTTTTTAACAGTTCAACCACTTGATCTGGATTGATCGCTCGATTTTTAGAAGCAGAAGATAATAAAGCTTTATTTATCTTTATATCTTTTAACTCGCTTTCTAAACTTGTGTATTTTTTATTAAACTCCTCAGATTTTTCTTTAAGGATTTGTTCGAATTCGCCTTTTTGTATTTTTTGTTTTTCTTCAGCTTCTCTTGTTGATCTTACTGCATTGATTGCAGTATCTAAATCTTCAACATCTAATTTTTTATATATCGAAGCTCTTTCTTTAGCCAATCGTTGTTTGACTATATTATTTACATCTTCTTCTGAAAATGTATTTGAATTTACAGTTTCAGTTGTTTGTTCTTTGGGTTGTTCTTCAACCTTTGTTTCCGTAGTTTGTTCTACTTGATTTTCTTCTGCCATTTAATACTCCCTTTTATATTTTCCAATTAGGATCGGTAGGAATCCATGTATGCCTACAACGATATCCGCCTCTAACTATAAACGGATCGCCGGTTGATTTGCCACTCCAGGATTCATTACGCCATTTTTCCCTAATTTCGTTTTCGGTTAGTGTTCTGTTTACCATACCTCTGCAGAATTGTCTAGAATCTCGAACTAATGTCCCAACATATTGAAAATGATTTAGTCCACTCTCTTTTGCTTTTCTGATAGTAAATTGGCCGTGAAATTGCATTACTGAATCGTGAGCTATTTGACTTGCATATCTTCTCATATTATTTCCTGCTCTATCTGCAGCATATTCAGTATGAAGTTTTCTAATTGCATCTTCGACTTGTTTCTTTTTTGTAGGATCAAACTTATTTTCATTAATAAAATCAACTAATTCATTAATTTCTGCACTATTTGATCTTTGATAAACTCCGTTGATATGTCCTCTAATATTAGAAACCATATCGTCAAACGGCCGTCCTGCTATAAAACTTTGGTAAACTTCATCATTTATTTCTTTTAAAAATCGTTCTGCAACATCTTCAAAACCTTCAAATACTTGAGTTTTCAAAGCATTAAGAGTATCTAAATCAACTTGAGTTAGATTTTTAAATTTAGGATCAATGGGCATTTCCCCAAATGTATCAAGAACTTCTTTTGCTATTTTGTTGTATTCTTCATTAATTATTAGATCAGCTTCATTTAGATAGGTTGATTCTACTATTGCTTTTAATTCTGGTCTTAATTGAATTGCTAATCTAATATCGACAGTATCAAGACTTCCTTTTGTTGCTCTTGTGACTGCTTTTACAACATCTTCTTCTAAACGATATAATGTATTTACAATTCGTTCTTCATGTTGATCTGCTAATTTATCTAATATTTTTGACATTCATTATAAAGGAAAATTTTTCTTCCAAGCTCTAATTGACCAATATGCAGGACTCAAGGTTTTTTGACCTTTAACTTGTTTCAAGACTCCACCCATTCTAGCTAAAAATGATCTTTGTCTTGCAGGAATATTTTTCTTTATACTCATATTTGGATCACCAAAACGAACTTTTTTTACATTATTTGTTTTTTTATCTTTTACATAAACTGCAAATTTTTTTGATTGTCCAGGAGTCCTAAATGGTTTTCCTAATTTAACTTTTCTTCCTTGATAAGTAGCCATTATGCAGGACCTCCGTATTTTTTACTTTTTACTTTCTTCCCTTTAAATTTACCAGATTTACGGGCAACTAATCCTCTTGCTATCGCTGATGACATTTCAGTTGATCCTAGTCTTTTTTTTTGTCTTAATTTTTTCTTTAATAAAGATAAACTTGGAGCACTCATTTTTTTCTTTTTCGTTTGCTAGCTCTTGCAATTATATCTTTATCAAATGTTCCAGATCGGCCACGACTAATTAATTTGTTAACTCTAGCCATGGCCCAGGCTGCCATAGGTACTCGTCTACTTCCACCTGATAAAAATGCTCCCTGTCCTCGACGATATGAAGCTTTTAGATCTGCAAGATTAAATAATTTTGATTTTTTTGCTTTTGCTTTTAGATTTCTCAAAGTAGCTGCTGATAAAGGTTTTCTAAATTTTCTAGCCATTATGCTTTCGTTCTACTCCTTAATAATCCTCTAGGAATAAACCCACCGGATTTATAGATAGAAGAAACTCTTTTAATGAGATTAGCTCTTCTAGTTTTTTTTGCTCCCTTTAATCCAGATAGATATTTTTTTGGAACATCAGTATCTTTATCTCTTGGAACTTTTCTAACTCGTTTCTTCTTCTTCTTCGCCACCTACCGTTTGCCCCTCTACTTCAGTTGTTTGAAATTGTCCCCTTACAGTTCTAGTCAAATCTATTTCATCATTAATTCTTTTTATCATTTCATTATCATCAATAACTGCTTCTGCGATTTGTTTATCTAATTCTTTATTGAATGTTTCTGATTTTATTCCGCTAGCTTTTGCCATTTGAAGATATTGTAAATCATTCGCCCAATCTCGGATATCAAAAGTATCTGGATAATCTACTTTTCCGTCCCATTCTCTATCCTGCCATTGTGCAAATAAACCCCAGATATGCTCTTCAGCATTTTCTAAATAATCTGCTTTTTCTGATAATCTTGCGTTTAATAATTGGAATTCTGTTTGTAATGCAATACCGCTAGCGATTTGTTGTCCTGTAGCTCTTACTGATCCCATATGAGTTATTCTATCAATAGCATCAACTTTATTTTGAATACATTTCATTATTCCGTCTAAATTTTGTCCGCTCGGTTGAATAATATAAGGTTTTAAATCTGCTTGCATATCTTCCGGTATTTCAATAATTGATCCAGCTCCTGCGCTGGCTTCTACATTTGGAGTTTTTACTAATGAAGGGTGATTAGCTAATCTTATCAATTGTTCCTTTTCAGAATAATCGTTGTAAATTGACTGTTGTAAATATGCAACATCTGCTAGATCACTAATTCCTATTGGTCTTTTTGCTCCTCTCAAATTATAAACATTTACCGCAGGAATTTTTCCTAATGGATTTTGTATTTCTTCTAAAAGTTTTGCATCGCCTTCTGCATATTCTTTTTCATAATCTTCAACTTCATAAGTAGAAATTGTTTCTTCAGTAAATACTTTGATGATCGCTCTATCTTCATTTATATCTTCAACCAATACTAACATGTCTAAATAAAATCTACCGCTAGCAGCTCTTCTATAATTCCAATTCACAACATTTTCTGGAGTATAAATTGAAATATACGGCCTAATATCTTGTTGTAATTCTTCTGCTCTAGTTTTAAAATTTGTTTGAGGTTTATCTACAATAACCCAACAATTTCCATAGATACTTGCGTTCATTTGAACTTCACGCATTATTGTATCAAAACTTCTTCCGTCTAAATCTGCATCAGCAATAAAAGATTCTAATTGTGGATCGCCATCTAATGTTCCATAATCTCTAGTCGGAGGAACTCTAAATAAAAAACTTGTATAAATCTGTACGACATTTTTACAATGATTGTCTAATGGAGTATGTCTTACTCTTTGATCGTATTCTTCCGGTGTTTCCAGGATATATCTATGTAAATAATATCCGTTCTTATAATCGTTTCCGCCAAGATAACTACGAATATAGAATTCCCAATTCCCTATGTTTGCGTTCCATAGTCTATGTTTTTGAGTTAAAATTTTTCTATCCATTAACTAAACCTTTGTGGCGGATTAGGTTTGAAATCCCTTTTCAATGGATAGTTATATTCTACTAAATATCCTAATGCATCGTTCATATGATCATATCCGCTATCTTTATCTGGTATATGTGTTCCTTCTTTGTATATTTGTCTTTCTATGCTTTTAATTGCATTTTTGCAAGATTTTAAAATGAACAAACTATTTTGACCTTTTACATTTTTTAATTTTGAATTTACTGCATTTATTCTATCTCTAACTAATGGAGCTTTATTTCTACATCTTACTTCAAATCCTGCATTTTTTAATATTGCTAAATCAGTCATTCCGCCAGCAGAAGTTTTTCTTTGTTTAGCGCTCGGATCGGGGTAAATAATAATTTTTTTATTATATCTTGTTTTTATCTCATCAACCATTTCATTTGTATTACTAGAATATATTTGTATCTCATCTATAATAATAATGCTATCATTTTCTATTACTGAAACAACTGCACACATGGGTTCCACATTGAAATCTAAACCTATATGCAAAGTATTATGATACTTCGAAAATTTATCTAAAAGATTTTTTTCTCTATTAAAATTATAATAAATCATTCCAGAATAATTAACAAAAGTTGCTTCGTATTCTTGTTGAAAAGTTCTTAAATCTAAATCTTCTTTTGCTTGTTCTATTTCATCTTTTGATACTTGTTCGCCCTCTAAAGTTGTATATTTGAATGATTGCCAATCTTTATTAGTTTCGCCTAATTTATATAGTTCATAGGACCAATTTCCAAATCCTCTAGGACTTCCACAAAATAATGCATGTCCTTGAGTATCTGATAGTGTAGGTCGAAGAACTTCATACCATGCTTGTTTATGAATATCAGCGAATTCGTCCATAACTAAGAAATCTAGGCCTATTCCACGCAAACTATTTTCGTTATCTGCTCCTCGTAATGATATTTTAGAATTATTTCTTAATACTATAGTCAGATCACTATTATTTATTGATTTTACCCATTTATGCTTAATTAATTTTTCTTTTAATTCATTCCAACAAATTGATTTTGCTTGTCTATAACTAGGGGCAACATACCAAACTTTTTTATTACTATATCTAGCAAATTTAGCTAATTCATTTATGGCTAAATATGTTTTTCCAAATCTGCGTCCTGTAATAAGTACACGAAATCTTGATGTATTAGTTATGACTTCTTTTTGAGGTTTTGATAAAGGCATCTATCCCCATTGATCAGCCATAGCTTTAGCCATTCCAGGAAAACTCATATCCCTATTTCGTTCTTTATTAGAATACCATTTAGGCATTTTTTTTCCGCCATGATTTACAAACTCGCCTTTATCAGCATCTTTATTAAATAATGGTTCTGGTCCTAATGGGTGTGTTGCAACTAATTTAGATAAATTTTTTAGCCAAAAACAGGTTTTTTTTTGATATGGATCACCGAAATAATATGGGTGAACTATTTGATCTGGCAATCTTAATTGAGTTGATAAAACAGATACAGGATTTTCTATACAAATCTTTTCAATATGTGCATTAAATAATTTTTTAACAAATTGTATTGCTAATTCTTGTTCTTTATTTTTATTTTTAAACCAACGAGCTCCACTAACTGCTAAATGTGTACAAGGTGGATTAGCGATCATTAAATCCCAATCTTTATCTAAATGATTTAGAACATCATCTTTTATATGATTTCCAGGACTCTCAGTATCTAATATATCACATGAATATGCTTCATGTCCCTTTTCAGCAAAAGCATTTCTTATTAATCCAGAATATTCACAAGCAACTAAAACTTTTAATTTAGTCATATGACCATTTTAAAGGTTCTTCCGTTTGACTTGATTCTATTGTGTCCTGTTGCCCTAAAATATTTTTACCCAGGAATATAAGCATCGCTACATTTCCTTTATCTGCTGCTTTCCATTGTAATTGTCTCAATCTTATTTTTCCATTTACTCTTCCTTTTGTCAGAAATTCCGAATAACTCTTTTCAATAAGATCAGCACTACAACCGAAAAACTCGCCTATTTCTTTATTTGTACAACCGAATTGAGCTAATTTGATTACTTGATCAGTATCTATTTTATATTTTTTTGGTCTTGCCATTTATCCTCTAGTCCCTTGAGTATAGGTAATTTTTTTTTAGCAGATTTTTTTAAATAAATCTAATTAATTTTTTCTGCTTTTATCTTTGTATAATTTTCAAATCTTTGAATAATTACATCAATATATTTAGGATCAAGCTCCATTCCAAAACAATTTTTATTTAGATTTTCACATGCAATCAAAGAAGTTCCAGAACCCAAAAATAAATCTAAAACATTCTTTTTTGTAATTACTTTTATAGCTGATTCAACAAATTTTACTGGTTTTGGGCAAGTATGTAAGTCTCTCAATCCGTCTAATCTATCACTATTGAAATCAAAATAATCTAAATCATATCTTACTTTTTTAGGTAAACTTCCAAATAAAAATATAGGTTCTATCTTCCTAAAATGAGATAATTTTCCGCCTGTTTGTTTATTTCTAGACAGCCAATAAAATATATCTTTAGGTCCCTTTTTTATCCAATATTCATTATATTTCCAACCGGCAGTAATAAAATTAAACTTTGAATATTTTTCCAATAATTGAAACCATTTATCACAAAAAGCAAGATATTCAGCTCCTTCTATATCTTTATAGGAGTTATATTCATAATCTAGGCCGTATGGAGGATCAATAAACGACATTTCTATTTCTTCATTATTTAATAATTTTTTTACACTTTCTTCATCAGTACAATCCCCACACATTAATCTATGACGGCCTAATTGATAGACATCGCCTTGTTTTATTCCTCTATCTGAAACTTTTTCTGGGATTTCATCTTCATCGCTAAAATATTCTTTATCATCTACAATAATTTTATCTAATTCTTTTGGATCAAATCCTAATAAATTAAGATCGTAATTATCATCTAGTAAATCTGATATCTCAACATTCAATAAATCTAAATCCCAGGCACTATCTTCATTCAACCTATTATCAGCAATTCTATAAGCTTTTGCTTTAGTTTCTGATAAATCTGCTATGAAAACAGGCACTTTTTTTAACCCAAGTTTTTTTGATGCTAACAAACGAGTATGTCCCACAATAACAATCATTTTTTTATCTACGACTATTGGCTGTTGAAATCCATATTCATTTATAGAACTTGCAACTTTATCAATTGCTTGATCTTTTCTTGGATTATTATGA
>VTLG01007730.1_pt1 | contig 31615 bp, 53 predicted proteins | sample 4694571 | NCBI WGS metagenome assembly VTLG01 (sample SAMN12604809, study PRJNA352737) | marine metagenome | biome: ENVO:00000447; feature: ENVO:00000209|ENVO:00000569|ENVO:01000036; material: ENVO:00002151; isolation source: viral sequences binned using virsorter ...
GTTATCCTACCTAATTCAACTTGTCGGTGGGATCGCTGTTGCCACATTTGCTTTTTCTGAACTTAACAATCGGATAGGAATTGTTGAAAATACATCTACATCAAATAGTAGCAACATAGAAGAAATTATAAAAGCACAAGAAAAAAATCAGAACGCTTTAATCCCTGCTGATTACCGTCAATTTGAAATCTTAAAAGCACATAAAGAGTTATTAGCACAGCATCAAGCAGAAATCATCAGGTTGCAAGATAAAGTATATCAATTAAATAGAATCATAGGAATGAGAAGATAATGGCAATAAGTGCATCTATTAGAAAAAGATTAAGAACCATAGCTAAAAAAAATAAAATCAGACCAAGCTCCCTAACAAAGGTCTATCGTCGTGGACTCGGAGCGAGTCTAGGTTCAGGTGTTCGTAAGGGTATGACACCAAGCAGTTGGGCAATGGCTCGTGTCAATTCATTTGTAAAAATTGTTAAGGGTAGAAAAGCAATAAAACATGATCCAGTTCTTGCAAGAGCAGAAAGAAAAAGACGTAAAAAAAGATGAGGAGAAAAAAGCAAAGGCGAGTGGCTAAAGATAAAGTTTTCAAGTCTGTTCCCAAAAAATATTTATCAGGAACAAAAGGTGCTAAAAGAACACAAAGAGCAAGAGATATTGCAAGGATGCAACGATTGTATAAAGCAGGTAAAAAAATCCCACAAACATTATTTAAAAGGATTTTTGGTTAGTGCCACATCTGAAAAGAAAAAAGAATTTATTAAAAAGGTTTGGATTATCAGGAGTTAATAAACCAAAAAGAACTCCAAAGCATAAAACAAAATCACATGTTGTTCTAGCACAGCAGGGACATAAGCTGAAGCTTATAAGATTTGGTCAGCAGGGAGTTCGAGGAGCAGGTAAAAATCCAAGAACTAAAAGTCAAAGAGCTAGAAGAAAATCTTTTAAAGCTAGACATGCAGGAAATATCCGAAAGTTTGGAAAAATGGGTGCTAGTTATTGGGCAGACAAAGTTAAATGGTAAACGGAGGAAACATGACAAAAGAAAAAAACACAATCTCATTAAATGATAAAAAATATAAAATCAAAGATATGAATGATCTTGAAAAAAATTATTTAGCTCATATAACAGATCTAAATAAAAATATTGAACGATCAAAATTTAATATTCAACAGCTTGAAGTAAGTCTAAATCATTTTATAAATCTGTTGAATAATTCTTTAACTAAGGAAAAGGAAAGTGCCAATAGATCCGAGTAATTTTGCAGAAATAGGTTTCGCAGGGTTATCTGCTGTTCTTCTTTTTGGAGTATTTAGATGGATGACTGGGGAACTAAACAAAAAGATAGATGATCTACATCAGATCATCATCAAACTAATCGATTCAAAAAATGCCTTAAAAGATTCCATCAATGAAGATATAACAGAATTAATGAAATCAATTAGTCATTTAGATGACGAAACAACAAATCATTTAAACTATATAGAAAGTAAGCTAGGCAATGGTAGAGGAAGTAAGCAAAGAAGAAAATCAAGTGGATAATTTATCAACATCTGAAAAAATAAAATATAATATTCCTGATGAAATTATTTTTGAGTTTGTAGATGACGAGGGAGAAGATGAGCAGAGACCTGAATGAATGGAGAGAGTCAGTTCGTTCTGATTTGACTTATGTAAAATCTGATGTCGCATGGATTAAGGAAAATCTTAGAAACATCCAACATAGGCAAGGCACGATTGAGAAACAAATATCGTGGTTCAAGGGGTTTTTTGCGATTGTTGTTTTTCTTATTGGTAGCAGTATTTCTTGGATTATTAACATAATGAGGTAAATAAATGAGTATAAATAAAATCATATTAGATCACTTGACAAACGATGAGGTGGAAGATAAAGTAATTAGAGGATTAAACAAGTCTATTGATATCCCATTCATCAATGAAAAATCAGAAGAAAAGATTGCTCGTGCTGTATGGCAGGTCGTCAAAGATGTATTGAGGAAAGTGCTTAATGCCTAAAGTAAAAGGGGTTGAATTAACTGGACTTTCCAAAAGGCAAGTAACAGCCATGAGGCGACATGCTAGACATCATACAGCAAAACATTTAAGGGAGATGGTCAAAGCAATGAGAAGAGGTAGAACATTCACTCAATCTCATACATCAGCACAGAGAAAGGTCGGTAGATAATGCCATATCATACAGGTAAAAAAAAGAAAAAAGCAAAAGTTGGAATGAAAAAAAAGAAAAAGAAAATGGGAAGACGAAGATGAGAAAACGTAGGAAACCTTATTAATGAGCTATCCTGAAGAATTTAAAGACGGAGTGATCCAAGTTTTAAATCATGAGGGTGGATATGTAAATGATCCACAAGATCCTGGTGGTGAAACAAAATTTGGAATCAGTAAACGTGCTTATCCCAATGTGGACATTAAAAATCTTTCTAGGAAACAAGCTATTAAAATTTATTATGATGATTACTGGATCAAAACTGGGGTGGTTTTTTTACCTAAAAAATTAAGACAGATTTATTTTGACATGACAGTTAATATGGGTAGGACAAGAGCCACAAAGATTCTTCAGGAAACTTGTAATAATAAAAATAAACAACAGATTGCTGTTGATGGAAAACTTGGTAAGATGACTGCAAAGGCATCAGAGTTTGTTGAACCTGAAAGATTAAAATCATTTAGAGTAAAATATTACGCTGACCTAGTCAATCGTAAACCTACCTTAAAAAAATACTGGTTCGGATGGTACAGACGAGCAGTTTCACAATAATACTTATTAGGAGATAATAATGGCACAAACAGAAATAGATAAATTTTCGACATCCGAAAGATTAAATAAGCAGGATTTGGATGTTATATCAGTAACACTTACAACTGATGCAGAAACCATTGGAGATAATAAACTTTTTTCTTTAGCAATAGAGATCCCTTTTGCAACCTCAGAAAATGGTGGTTCAGGATTAATTAAATCAATTACAATTTTAGATCAAACAACAACTGCACCTGCAATGGATATAGTATTTAGTTCAGTAAATACCAGTTTGGCACAAGACGAAGGTAAATCGATTGGAGAGGATGTTGCAGATTTAGATTCAGCGTTGGTGAATATGCTTGGTGTTGTAAAGATTGCATCAGGAGATTACACCAATTTAACAGATTCAAGTTTAGCAAGTAAAACTGGCATAGATCTAGGCATTCAAAGTGCAAGTGGCAGTACCAGTATTTTTGCAACAGCCATCAACAGAAGTGGTGGAAACTTTGTTGCAAGTTCAACAAGCGTTCTCAGAATGAAAGTAACTATACAAAAGGACTAACCCTTTATCCACAGACGAGCCATAGTCTGCTGTGATACCCATTATCCATTGCAAGATCAAAGTGCAGTGAATGTGGTACTCAAAGCAATCAAAAAAGTAAAACCTAATATATTTATACATTTAGGGGATCTATGTGAAAACGAATCGGTTTCTCATTGGAAATATAAAAGAAGAAAACGACCACCTCTTGAATATATAATCCCTGAGATTGATAAAGATATACAATCAGGCAATGATGGTTTAGATGATTTTGATAAAGCATTAAAAGAGGTAGGATGTGAACAAAAACATTTTATTGAGGGTAATCATTGTGATTGGTTAAATCAATTCGTTGAAGAGCATCCATACCTTAAAAATTATAAAGTTGATAAAGCATATAAATTAAAAGAACGTGGTTATAAATATTATGAATATGGAAAGTATTTAAAAATTGGAAAACTTTATTTTTATCATGGAGGGCATTATAGCACAGCTTTTCATACAAGGGTACATGTTCAAAATCTCGGAAAAAATGTGGTTTATGGACACATGCATGATGTTCAAAGAATGGGTATCTCACATGTGGACGGAACGATTGCAGGTGTCAGTTTAGGATGCTTGAAAAGTATTGAAGCAGAAAATAATAAATGGCTTAAGGGAAGAAGAACAAACTGGAATCATGCCTTAGGTATTGTGGACTGGTTCTCAAATGGAGATTATATCTTACATATCGTTGATATAATCAAGGGTAAAACAATTTTAAATGGAGAGGTAATAGATGGAACAACTTAATCTTGGAGATGCAATAGCACAATTGAAAGTATTACGATTGCAATATTTTGATGAAATAACACCTGAAGAAAAAGGACAGATCATGATGAGGATATTTGAGGTCATTGATCATCTTGATATACCTGAATTACTTGGAAGTGAGTTTGGAGAACTATGAGTACTTATGATGAAGTATATGCCAATACTGGCACAGATTTAGAATTTTATCTTCCTGATATTCAGGCGTTTGATAGAAGATTATTGATCACAGAATGGATCACATTTTCTAGTAAGGTTTATCGTTCAGGATCTGTTGGAACGATTGATGAATTATTCAGGGATAATATTACTTTAGGTTCTGCACAATCATCCCTTTCAAACCTGCAATCAAATGACACAGATGGTCAATGGTTCTATGATTCAACAAATGATGTTGTTTATTTACGTTCAGATAATACTCCAGTTACTCATCATACAATTGAGGGTGGTAGATCCTTTTCAGATTTAAAGACTTTAGCATTACAAAAGTCAGCTGAGTTTATTAGATCCTATATCAATAAACCAATTCATAAAAGATTAGGTGTCGGCATACAAGGATCAAGCAGTAGAGATTACGATGATATTATAATTAAATCAAATGCACTCCTCGCTTGTGCCTCAATCGTAAGACCGTATGATCAAGACCGAGCAGATTATTTAGAATCTCTAGCATACAATTCTGAAGAAAAAAACGGATATTTAGATTTAATTAAATCAGGTGAGATTTCATTGTGGCACGATAAATCATCAAGACAGAATCAAGGCGTTGTTCGCAGGGTGAGTGTCAATTCAAATACAACTGCAAATATTTCAGATCTAAGAGGACTGGCAACAGATGATGATTTTATTAAAGTAATTATTACCAATGGAGGAACACTTACAAGAGGTACTGCAAATAGTTCTGTTACTTATTCTGTATTTGTTGGAGATGATACTGGCTTACAAGTTAAAGAGGTGGTAAGTGATGAACCTATATCAGGAGCATATCAGCAACTTGCACATGGACTTGAGATTCGTTTTAGTTATGGGGTTCTTACCACAAATGATACATGGGAGATTGAATGTTCAGGAATGATACCTGAAAGTGGATCACCAGTTAAAACCTACACAATCGAGAGAAGATGATATATTTAAATAAAGGCAAACAGATCATGAACAAACTCCAACAATTGATTACGGAGGAGTTCAGTATGCCAGTTGTATTTGAAAAAGATTACCGATACAGAAACAGCGTTTTTTTTAATATTCTATTTGATTCGGTTTCTGATGTAGAACCTTTATCAGGTGGATTTATTAGAAACTATAATTTTAATATTAGATTTTATATGAACCGATTAGGTTTTCAAAGAAACACTCACAGTAATTATTTATCTAATATTGCTGAAAGAATGTTAAGATTGATGAAAAACAATCCATCTCCTCTAGGAGATGAAACAATCTTTTCAACATTAACAGATCGGTTTGCATTAAGTGAGGATTACTGGAATCTACTGACCAGTTATTTGTATCATAATGCAATCGTTGGAAATGTTGATTATAATTCTGCATTAACGGATCAAGAAGAAAACAGACCTGATAACTATGTGATCAACTTTGCTTTTTCTTGCACATCATCAGAACCTGACTATGAATAGGAGATATTTATGAAAGTCGTAATTAAAGATTTAAAAAAACCAATCCCAATGTGGGATTCATATAGTGGATTACATACAGAAGATTGGAGAAAGTTGAACAAGGGAGAGGTGGTTGATTTAAAAGAAATCCCTGAACTTGCTCAAGAATATGTCAAACAATCAAAATCAAAGGAGAGTGAGTAATGGCACTAGACGGAGCAGGGTATTCCAATTCGCAATTTAAAATGTCCATAAAGGCAGAAACAACTATTGGAACTGCAATTGTATCAAGTATGAATCTTTTAAATATTTCAGGAATAACATTTCCTACAATTGCACCAACACAAGTTTTAGATGTAAGGTCTGGAGACGGTAGAACAGCCAAGGTCGCAGATGCCTACATCTCTGAAAAACATACTATTAAAGAAATATCTTTTTCAGGATATGCAGACCAAACAACTCTGCCTATTTTATTACAAGCAATATTGACCACAGCAGTTGCAACTGATGTAGGACCATCAAGTTATGATGTGCCTTTTAATTATACGCCTCCTGAATTACAAATTGGTGCAAGTGCAAGTACAAACACTAAAACTTTTACAGTTGCATTTATATCTCCAGAGGCAGGAGATGATCACAGCATTATATTTAAGGGTTGTGTTTTATCTTCATTATCAATTAGTGCTGATATGGGAACAGAAAGTGGTCGTGTTACGATGTCAGGTACTTTTCAAACAGCATCCACACCAAGTTATGGACAATCTGCTCCAACCAGTATGACTGCTTTTAGTGCTAATAATTATTTTTTAACTGATATGCATACAACAAGAAAAGTTGCAGGAATATCAAACTGTGTTATTGCATCTCTTACTTTGAATATAGAAAATCCTAGAAACTTTTTAGGGTTTAACGGTAGTACGGCTGAACCTGAATCAATAATTACTGCTGTACCTGAAATTAATATTAATCTTGATGCAAGTATCAAATACGATGACAACACAGCAGGACTTGCATCGACTTTCAAAGCAGGTACATCAGTTGCCACAGAATTATCCAATCATGGAACTTGGAGTTCTGCATCAACTTTTGGCATCAAAATAGACTATGGTAAGATAACATCTCTTACAATGAGTGAAAATTCTGCGATGTTCCACGATTTAAGTATTAAGGGTATGGCACACACTTCAGGAGATATTTTACAAATTATTGCCTGAGGATTATATCAACTCTTATTGAGTTAATCGATTCTAAGCCCCTTTATTCAATCCGTTTTTTAACAAAATCCAAAAAGAGGAGGATCTATGCAAAAAGTAGATAAATATGAAATAAATGACATAACATTTGGTCAAGAACGTGAACTTTATAATATGTATAAAAAAAGTTATAGAAATTCAACAATTGACACAAAAGGTAAAGTTTCTAAACTAAATATTGATTGGGAACTTCACGATGAATCAATTGCAAAATGTTTAGACTTTGCTTTTGATGATCCTGAAAATATTTTAAAAGATTTAAGTCATCCTGAGATTGATGCACTAGGTCAAAAAATATTACTTCGTTATTTACGAATGGATGGCGAGTCAAAAAAAGAATCAGGAGATTGAGTTATGCTGTTTGGTGTTCAGCACTTGGTTATACAGAAACACCTCAGTTCCCAGTTATCCTCCCACTAGGAACTAATTATACTGCTCAATCTCCTACCCTTTTCAAAAATATACAATATGATGAGGATGAAATATGGGAAGAAATAGAACGTATAGCATCGGAGGCAGATGGAAAAAAGTTTTCAGTTGGTCAGCAATTATTTTACCAGTTCCATTTTTTTGCAAATCCTCGATATTTGTGGGATGCAGAATTTGACAAAATTATTGAAGAGTATCAATTGATGGAAAGTTTTAACATCCCTTTAGCAAGATCCCTGAATGATGCACCTGCATTGAAAATCAGGGATTTTTTTATTGTAAAAGATGAATTGAATTTTTTAAGAAAAAACTTAATGGAGAAAAAAAGTGGCAGATAAAAGAATAAATTTAATTTATAAGATTTTAGGAATTGATAAAGCAACTCAAAAAACAAGAAAATTAGATTCATCTTTGGATAAACTTGGGAAAAGAGCAGGGCAAGTTGCAAAAGGATTTATTGGATTTGAAGTAGCAAGACGAGGTATAGAACTCGCAAAAACTGGTGCTCAAGCAGAAATCGTTGCAAGATCATTCAGAAAATTAGCAGACGAACCTGATAAGATGCTACAATCGATGAAAGTGGCAACGGCAGGAACAATTGCTGAAATGGAATTGATGCAAAAATTTAATCAAGCATCTTTACTAGGTCTGCCACTTGATCGCTTTGATGATATGCTCACGATTGCAAGAGGATCTGCTCAAGCAACTGGTGAGTCAATGGACTTCATGTTAAACTCGATTGTAACTGGTTTAGGTAGAGGTTCAAAATTGATGCTTGATAATTTAGGAATCATCTTAGATGTAAAAAAAGCGAATGAAGAGTATGCACTCACATTAGAAAAAACAGCAAGTGAACTCACAGATAATGAAAGAAAACAAGCCTTTGTCAATAAAGCACTTGAAATAGGTATTGGAAATTTAGAAAGAGCAGGAGGTGTTACTGAAAGTAATGCTGACATGTTTGATCAAGCATCTGCATCATTAGGAGATTTTGGAATTGAGGCAGGTCAATTATTAACAAGACATTTGAGACCCTTAATTGTTGGTTTTACAAATCTTACAACTGACGTAACAAATTTTTTAAAAGCAATTGAACCTGAAGGTTTTGCAGAAGGTAGATTAGGAGAATTACAAAGAGAACTAGAAGCATTAGAAAATCAACAAAAAACAAGTGCAAATACTGCTTTTGTATTTTCTCAAGCCATGATTGCTAGTAATGCTAGTCAAGCAGATTCACTTGAAAGATTAATAGAAGCAAAAAAAGCCGAAATTGAAATCGAACAAATAAAAGTAAATCAAGCACAAATTTTAAGGGATGCAGAGGCAGAGGATTCTCCAGTTCAGATGAGGGAACTTGAAATAAATTCTACCTATAAAATGCTAAGAGCAGAGGAAATTTTAGCAGACAGAAGAAGAGTAATAAATAAAGAACAACAAGAAGGTTTTAATAATTTAATAATGCTTGGTGAATCTTTTGCAAGTAGATTGGCTATGGCATCTCTTGAGGGTCAAAAAATGGAACAAGTTGTTGTTTCTGCTTTAAATTCTATTGTTGCAGAGTTTACTGCAAAAACTGCAATATTTGGATTGATGTCTGCTTTGCCTATGTTACCATTCCTTCAGGGAACTAATGTAGCACACATGGCAGGTCAAGCAACTCAAGGTGGTTTATTTAATTTTTTACTTTCAGGTTTTACTGGTCAAACACCTAAAGTAAATCAAACAATTAATATTAACGGTGGATTAGTTTCACAATCTTATGTTAAAAACACATTGATCCCTGCAATTAATAATGCGAGAGCAATCGGATAATGTTAAGTTTTAGTTCAGGATTAACTAATGGATTGTATGCTAAAAACATTAATACCTTTTGGGTTTTAAAACTTTATTATAATGCAGGATCTTCTAATTTATTTTATGGTTTCTCAGATGCAAATCGTGATGATGGGGATGACTTTTATTATGGATTAATAACTGATTTTGGTCAATTTGTTCAAAATATAGATTTTTTTGATTATACCTCTTCGATTAGTAACATGACTATAAAACTTGCTAATGTTCCAAATTCAATTAATGGTGGAAGATTTTCAGATTTATTATCCACTTTAAATTTTGGTAATAGAAAATGGGAGTTATTTCAATGTAAACAAGAGGTCAGACCGTGGGATACTTCCAGTAATCTTTTAGCAGAGGGAGTCATTGCAGGTGATTTTACTTATAATAGAAATGAAGTTGTTTTGCAGTTGCTTGACAAAACTGGTGAAATACATAAAGATCTACCAACAAATACTGTCACATCAACAGATGCACCTGAAGAGAATATTGGAAAACCAGTTCCTATGCAGTATGGAGATTTTTCTGAAAAAGCAATAAATAACATTCCAAGCAACTTTTCTAAAATTTATCCACGAGCATATTTTCCTGCTATAATAGCTGACAGATGGGATGATACTGTAAATGTTGTTGTTGCTGTTTGTGATTCACAAAGAATGCATACAGTTGATTCTGATCTTGTTTTTCAATATCAAAAAAATATTTATCCAAATTTAGCAAGTGTAGCTTTTTCAACTTCAGGATCATCAGATATAATTCGTTTTAGTGGTGCATCTAATATTTATTATCCAAAATTAAAAAATGGTGGCACATTAATTGATGAATCTTTTTCAACTGGCACATCCCTTTCAGCAAGTGCAGGTGGAACTGGTGTGTTTCAGTTTGATATTCCACCACAACCAAATCTTGGTACAATAACAGACATCAACTTAATATTTAGTGTTAATTTATTTACTGGATCAAGTCCTGATGCTTTCACATTTAGAGATGCAAATAATCAAACTCATTTAGTAAATCTCACTTTTAATAATTCAAATAAAGAACAAAGTGTTAATATACCTTTAGCAGTTTCAGGTGGTGTCAATCCTATTTTTTCTGTCACAGAGCAGGAAGACTGGAGTTTTCAGGGAACTTATGAATTTTTTCTTGATGCAGGGAGTGAAGATGTTGCTGTTCAATTTAAAGAAATAGCACTAGAAATTACCTACACATCAGACCAAGATTACACTCAAATCTATGAAAACATAAATCAGGTTTCATCTGTATTATCTTATGGTATTTTAGGAGATAGACGAGTTATTATACCAAGACAAGTGATAAAAAAGAAAAAAGAAATCACAAGTCCTGCTTTGATTGAATATGTTTATTTTAGTGGCAAGGGTAGAAAATTTGGAAGTTGGACACAAGATAGTAGCAGAAGTAATGGGTATAGCACAAATGATTTAATTGAAAATCCCATTTATATTGTGGAGGATATAATAAGAACTGAATTAGGTTCTACTGCTGTTGATATTACAACATTTGATAGTGCAGGACATGCCTCAACTGGTAAAATTAAAAATGTATTTGATGAAGACGACACAACAGACATAAAATTTGCATTTTCACAACATAAATTTATCAATTCAAAAGATTTAATTGAAAATATCGGATCTCTTTGTGGCTCATATTTTTTTCTCTCTCAGGGTAAAACTTTTAAATGTGCAGTTTTAGAAAAAGATGCTGATTATGCAAGTGGAGATGCTGTTGAAAATATTGACTATAATTTGATCACATTAGATAGTATTGCACTAACTCCGTTGAATGCAGTCAGAAATTCAATTGTTGTTGATTATGATTATGATTATGCCAAAAGTCAAACAAAGAAATCTGTATCCACAAGTGATTCAACATCGCAGGGAACAACTGTATCAGGAGTTTCGCAAACTCTTAAAATGGAACTTGAGGCAGATAAAATATTAGATACAACAACAGCAACAGCATTAGCAAATTATTATAAAGATATTTCTAAGGACAGAAAACTTGTGATTATGTTTGATGTTCCAACTGCTAGATATAATCATCTTGAGGTGGGAGATATAATTAATTTTGAGAACTGGGATTCAAACATCAAATTGTATGGAACTGCAATGACAACCAGTTTTTTATTTATGATAACACAAACAACAAAACGACCTAATGGATGCGAGTTTGTTGTTACAGAAGTAGGAAGACCTTAATGACACATCAAAGAATTGTTTCACCAAAATTTTTTACAGATCAAATAAACTCTATGGTTTCAAGAGGATATGGGATGGATAATTTTACTGTTCAGGCAACTAATACTGGAAATAATTTTGTTGGGATCAAATCAGGTGGAGGAGTTGTTCAAGAGTTATTTGATATGAATCCACAGAAAAGAGTTACGTTTGACACCTCTGCAAGTTCTGATGCGAAAGAAGATCACGTTTTAATTAATTTAGATTTTGGAACAGCGATCCCTTTGTCTTATGTGGCAATCTTAAACCATAACATGAAAACAGCAGATGCACAATTTTTTGTTTGTGCAAACACATCAGCAATCACATTAGACAATACTGGTGCAAAAATAGCATCATCAGAAGTTATAAATGCTGACGACAGTTCTGATGTTTTTACTCCTGACAATGATGGAGATTCAATAATCACCTTTGATGCTAATCAAAATTTTCAACATTTTGGGATACAGATCCAGGGAGTAAGTGGAGATTTTTCAAGCACAGATCTAAAGATTGGTCAAATTATGATTGGGATGGCTCATGGTATAGGTGCTCCTGATTTACAAGTTAATAAAACGATTGAATATGGAAACGATATTATGGAGACTCCTTCAGGTAAAAGATTCAGTTCAGCACGATTTTTAGAGGGTTTCACATCTTCAGATACAACAGCAGGTCAGCCATTTAGATCAAAGGGTACAAACACATCTTTGAGATTTGGTGGAAGAACGAGCTATAATATTAGTTATAGTTTTATGAGTGATACAGCACTTACAAGTTCAGATATATCAACAAATAATCATGCATCATTTGATTTTTATAATGCAGTTTGGAATAAAACTAATGGATCACATATTCCATTTATATTTACTCCTGATTCATCAAGTACAACAATTGGTGATTATTTATATGCTAGATTTGGACAGAATGGATTGCAATTAACTCAAGTAGCATCAAGGGTTTTTAATACCAGTTTATCTATCGTTGAAGAATTTTAATCTTCTTTTAATAATGTAAATTTATAATTTAACTCGATTGTATGATCTTTTTCATTGGCATCAATTGCTTTATAAACAATTGGACATTTTTCTAACCATTTAAAAAAAGCATCTAAATCTTCTTTATCAGCATCTTTGATCCAAGAATTTTTAACCATTTCCTCAATATGTTCAGCAGGAATCATAGTAACCTCCCTTTATTTATAAAAGTTAAAATGAAATAGTCAATTGTGGAAGAATTTTAAAATTTTTCTTAAATTGTTCTATGGTAAGAAGAATAAACCATTGGATTTTTAAACGTCAAAAATATTATTATCGTTTACGTTCTGTTGAGGATGGAATAGAAAAAGATTTTTTGATTCCTCTTGAAATAGATATGTCATTATCAACGATTCAACAAAAACATCAAGCAGAGAAAAGAGGATTGATGGTGCATCAACAAAGAAAAAATTTCTTAAATGGCATAATTGATAAAACATATTTTGAATGGATCAATGAGGATAAAGTAAGTAAAGTAAAATCTATGACTCTTGAAGATGCTATCAATTTTCATAAAGAACTTAAAAATTCAACTGATATAAAAAAGAAATCTAAAAAATGGTATTATGCAAAATATAAAGACATTTTAGATTGTTTAGGAAAAAATTTATCATTTGAGAATATAACTCATACAAAAGTGCTACAGTTAAATAATTATGCAAAACAAAAATCTAAATCACATGATGGTTACAGAAAAATAATGTTTGCTTTCAACAGTATAATTCAAGATTGTTATAAATATAAATTAAGAGAATGGAATTTAGATTATAAAAATAAACCAATAATTGATATTCCTAAGAAAAAAGAATTATTACCTGATTATTTAACTGAGGATCAATTTAATAAATTAATGAGTGTTAAAGATTATAATTTAATTTCAAAAAAAAATTTTGGAGCAGATGCTAACTATTTAAAAAAAGTTTTTAAATTTTTTTACGATACTGGATGCAGATTAAAAGAACCATTTGTTGGTAAAATACATAATCTTAAAAATTCACAATATATAATGTATGTTTTACCTGATGATGCAAAAGCAGGAGGAGGAGTTGAAAATACAAACAGAATTATTTATATAACTAAAGAACAAAAAGATTTTATTTTAGATTTTCAAAAAAAAGCAAAAGATAAAAATTATCCAATGATCAATATTGAAAACACAGAAAATATATCAAAACAATTTAAAAAATTTGTTCGACATCTTTTCGGTGATGGTACTAAATTACACTTGCATAGTTTGAGACATACTTATGCAGTTAGATTATATTTAAAAACTGGAGATATAAAAGAAGTGTCAATGAAGTTAGGTCATAAAAATCTTAAAACTACTGAGATTTATACAAAATTTAATATGGCATTAATTCAATCACATCATCCATCAATTAAATCAAGGTTTTTTGATTAAATTTGACAACATGGGGAACAAAACATGGGGAACAAATATTTTTAATATTATTTTCAACAAGCAAAAAAATGTCTAAAAGATTGAGGACAAAAGAAAGAAATGCCTCGGTAGCTCAGCTGGATAGAGCAACGGACTTCTAATCCGTTATAGCTTTATTGAACAAATTTAATTTTATATATTTTCAGAGGGACATCCTAGGACATCAAAGGACATTTTGGGTCAAACATGGGGAACAAAACATGGGGACTTAATGAGTTCCATTATGAAACCTAGTTTTAATCGTTGCAATCTTTTTTGAAATATTAAAATCAAAATATAAAGTCGTTAAAACTTTTGATCCATCTTTGTGCTTATATATAATAGGCAATGCAAAGGTTTCATTTGACATAAAAACAGTTTTTGCTAATGATAAAGCACCTGAAACAAATAATTTAGCAGATTCTAATTTGGTTGGAGATTCTTTATGAAAAAGTTGATCTATTGGATGTTCACCAAATTTAAACCATTCATTAGGTCTCCACAGTTCGGTCAGTTCATTTTCTGAATATCCTAAATATTTTGAACATGCCTTTTTACCTTGAATTTCTAACAATCTATTTTCAAGAGTAAGACCATTTAAACGAACTTCCATTTTGCACTCACTTTGAGAATTTGAAAAATCTAATTTTTTTGATTCATCATTAATGCTAATTGTATTTAACTTTTCTTTAAGTTCTTCAATCTCTTGATCTTTTAATCTATTTTGCATTTTATAATCTGCAATTCTATCTGCTAACTTTTCTATTTCATTTGTGAATCCGTTCATTGTTTGCATCTCCTCCAAGTTTTCATCAATGTCAATTTTATGAATATTGCATTCATCAGGTTTTCGCTTATCCCATTGAACTTTATAACCACAGATCTCTGCAATCTTTTCTACGTTATAAGATCTGCATTTTGAGTTCGGATCTCGTTTCAAGCGAAAAATTGAATTTGGTCTCATTCCTGCGAGGTTAGCCACATGAGAAATAGGTAATCTTGACTCATGTATCATTTCTAATACTGCTTTTCTTGTATTCACAAACATAATTAAGTGACAAAATATAATAATTCACAAGTTCATTTACTAACTCTTAATAGTCATTTTATTGCTAATTATTGCTAATTATTTATGTTGTAATTATTAAAAATAAATATTATACTTAGGCATAATGAATGCAAAATCAATAAAAAATACTTCGATGATTAGCAGAGTTCCACTGCTTATGCATTCATTATTTTTCCTAAGAGGTATCTCTGCTATATCATCGATTAAAAGGAGCAAATAATGAATAATTTAATTGAATTAGAATCAGTCGGATCTTTTATAGATAAAGAAAGTGGCATCACTTATCCTGCTTTAATAAATGGTAAACCTGATTTAGAAGGTGAGGTTCATTTATTAGATTGTGATAGTGAATGGTTTTCTTTTTTATCTGAAGATGATCGAGCTATTGTTGATAAAATAAAAGCAAGATTGGAGGCATTTTAATGAATCCAATATCCCAAAAAGAAGAAAAAATAATATCATTAATGAAAAAATATAAATTATCTGATCATGATCTCATTAAAGAATATTTTAATCGATTTGAATCAATAAATGCAGATGCAAGATTTGATTATTCAGATTATTTATCAAAAAGTTCCAAGCTTGAATTAATTAATTTAATTATTTCTGATGCCTCTTTTGATGCATCAGGATTGGAGGAATCATAATGAAATCAATATATGCATCAAAAATTGATAAGATAATGTTTGAAAAACAAAAGCATTTAAAGCCATATAAAAAAGATGATCGATTTAATTGCAATTCAGATCTAACAGAATTTGCAGTAAAAGATAAATGGGGAGTAAAAGTTCGCTTAGAAAAAGATCATCAAGAAAATCCAATATATCGAATCTATGCATTAAATCAAGATGCAGTTCTTGAATATGGATTCGGAGTTGAAAAGCTCGAAGATGCTTTAGATTTTTCCTATGATATAGTTTATGGAAAATATTGGAATGATAAATCAAGAGCAGAGCTATTGCATAAAAATTATAAAACCTATTCAAAAGATTCTCGATTTATATCTGATGATATGGAATATGATTTTTATTTGAAATCAGAAAAGTTAATTCGCATCTATGCAAGTTATGATGATGCTTTAGGATTTTCTATATGGAAAGTAGATGGCATTTATGACTATGAAATGGAAGTTATGCATTTAGCAGATGCTTTGCATTTTGCAACAGTAATGGAAAGCAATCCTGATCATTTTGAATTGATTCAAAAAAATTACAACATCAATGATTATGGGCATAAAGAAATTTCTGATGCAAGGAAGGAGTATTTACATGCCTATTAATAATAATGAATCAGATAAAATCAGAGCTATAAATAATTATAGCTCTGCAACTTCAAATTATATTAAAACTCAAAATGAAACAGATAAAGAAATAGATCATTATTTAAAATTATTAAACCAATCAATGAATGATCTTAAAGATATTCAACAAATTCTAAAAGAAGAGGAGAATGATTATGAGTAAAGTTTATAATTATTATGAAGATGAATTTGATAAAGTTTATCAACCAAGCTATCCACCTTATGAATCCAAAGCAGTTGCAATTCTTACTGCATTTGGTAAAGCAAAGCCAACAATTTGGAGAAGAATGGTAAATGCATATTGGAGATTTATGACTTGGTTCGAAGATTTATAAAAGGGAGTAAATAAAATGAAAACATCAGAAAAAGTAGATCAGTTGATCCCTGCACTTTTAAAAGCTCAACTTGAGTTACCTAAAGTTATGGAGAAAGATGCAACTGGTCGATTTGAATATACATCATTGGATAATTTGCTAATTATCGTAAAACCAATATTAGCAAAGCAAGGATTATTAATTTTACAAAATCCATCAGGATCTGAAACAATGATAGGAGTTGAAACAACTTTATATCATTCATCAGGTCAATTTATTTCAGGATATATGGAAACTGAAATAGAAAAAGGTCAAGGAAGAAATCTTTATCAAAATGCAGGAACTGGTATCACTTATTATCGTAGATACTCGATCATGTGTTTTCTTAATCTTGCATCAGGAGAGGATACCGATGGTGAGATCAAAGATTTTAAACCTAAATCAAATGCTAAAACATATCAAAAACCAAGCATGGAAAAGCAAAAAAAAGATATTAATTCAACATTTGAATTAGAAGAAGTAAAAGTTTCAAGCAATGGAGCAGTTCATAATAACGAAGATCTTATGGGAGAAGAATGGAAATGAAAATAAATATTTTTAAAAATCAATATAAAGAAAAAGATAAGCATCCTGATTGGAGAGGAAAGATGGAGGTAGATCAACCTACTTCTGATGGAAAAAAAATAGTTTATAAAGTTGCAGGGTGGAATAATAAAACTAAAGATAATGATACCTATATCGGTTTAATGATAGAACGTGAATTAGTAGATCCTGAACCTGAAACAAAAAATAGTGAGGAAGAAATAGATTTACCATTTTAGATGATAAAATTTTAAAAAGGGATGGAATAAATGGCAAGAAAAAGAATGATTGATCCACAGTTTTGGTGTGATGAAAAAATGATGGTTTTAAGTCATTCAGCAAGATTGCTTTTTATAGGACTGTGGAATTTTTGCGATGATCAAGGCATTCACAAAAACTCTGATTTAAAGTTAAAAGCTGAAATATTTCCTGCTGATGATTTAACAAAAGATGATGTTAAAAAATTAAAAGATGAATTGATTAAAATGGATTTGATTGTTGCTTTTAAAGAAGAGGTATCAGGAGATGAAATATTAGTTGTAAAAAATTGGAAAAAATATCAAAAAATTAACAGACCTATCCCCTCTAAATATAAAATCAGTGAGGATTCAATGAGCCGTCATGGATTAATCAGTGGTAATAGAATAGAACAGAATATAAAAGAATATAATAAAACAAAACAGAATATGGGTTTTTCTGAAAAAATTCAAAAAGGAGGAGTAATAAATGTCTAGAAATTTATCTGACAACGAACTAGAAGATGCAGTTTTATCAATTGAAAATCTTATTTGTAAAACTTTTAATGAATCTCAAAGAAAATTTTGGAAATTTTGCTTGAGTAAATATTCATATGATGTCGTTGTTCATTGTTGGCACGAATTTAGTGAAAAATTAAATCCAAATGAATTTCCAAATTGGCAACATTTAGAACCGATCTTTAGACATTATCATAATAAAATAAATTCTTTTAAAGATATTCCAAAAGAAAAGCCAAGTGTTCAAGATCAAAAAGAAATTTCTATGATGATTGATGCATGTAAGAAAGCCATGAATTTAGGACCAATTGAAAGAGAATTGAATTTTGCTAAAACATTTGAAAAACTAAATGATAATGATGCAGTTGAATATTTTCATTTTAAAGTTAATAAATTAAAAAAAGAGGGTGCTAATTATGAAGGTAAATAAATCAAAAGCAAAAATTATAAAAGATGCTTTACAAGAATTTATTTTGAATAGAAAGTTAAATAAAAACTGTGATCATAGAAAAATTCAAAAAATAAACAATGTTTATGATGAGATCTGCCATGCGACTAGACATTGGAATGAATATGAAAAATTTAAAAAAACAATCAATCAAGTAGAACAAAAACCAAGAAGATCTTATGAACAATATGATTTACCTGATCTTCCTGAATCAAAATTAGAGGCAGGAATGTATGGTGATTTACATTATGATAAAAATGCAGTAGGAGAGGTCTGTGGAATCAACGAATGATAAAATAATAAACCTATCTAAAAAATTTTTAGGAAATGCCAAGTTTGGTATTATCATTCAAAAAGGATTACAAAAACGATTAGACATTGGTGATATAAAGTTTGGTCAGCCAATGCCTTTTGGAAAATATCGTTTAGAAGATGCAAAAGAAGAAATTGAAGATGCTTTTATTTATATATCAAGCATGAAAAATTTACCAATGAAAAATGAAATTCTACAAAAATTAATAGATTTATTAAATATTTTTATGTCAATAGAGGAGGAAAAAAAAGATGAATATCCAAGAAATACGAATCAAAGAGCCTATTTGGAAAGATAGATCTGTTGGAATAGATCTCAATAAAATTTCTGATGAAGGTGTTTTTGTAACAATAACCTATAAAAAAGAAGATGGATCATTTCTTTATCCAAATTCATTTTATCTTTCAAAAGAAAAAGCTAATAAATGCGAAATCATGAAATCAAAAAAAACCCCTACCTTGCGAAGAGTACCGATTGAAATCATGGAGAAATTATAATGGATTTAGCAATTAAAGAAAGATTCGATCAATTAGAAAAAAAAATTGATGGAAAATTACCATCACATGAAAACTATTGGTTTGATACAAAAGATGCATCTATTTATTTAAGAGTATCTACTAAAACAATTCACAGAGCAAGAATATGTGGATCACTTAAAAGTGCAAAAGATAAAAATAATACTATAAGATACAAAAAAGACTGGCTCGACGATTATGCCATGAATAGATAAACTAACGAGAGTGGAATTGCTCCTTTCTTTCTCCCCCTAAATAAAAAAAATTCCACTCTCTATTTTATATGCCAAATAAATCAAAAATAAAAGGCAATGGCTTTGAACGTGAAGTTGTAAGCATTGCAAAAGAAAAAGGATTTGAAGCAGAACGTGCTTTTGCATCAGATGGACGATATTTTGGAGAAGATTCAGAAGTTGATGTCAAAATAAATGAAGATAGATGTCAATTAAAAAGAAGAAAATCTTTTCCAAAGTGGTCATTAATCGATTCTGATAAAATAGATCTAGTAATTTTTAGAGAAGACAGAGGTGAAATTTTTGTTTTAACTCGTTTAGATCATTATTTAAAAGTGAAAGGAGGAAAAAATAAAAAATAATTTAACTCAAAAACAATTTAATTTGTTGAATAAACATTTTGTTAAGAAAAAATCTATTAAACAAATTTCAAAAGAAGAAAAAGTATCTCCTCAGGCATTATATGACAGATTAAATAGAATTAAGAGAAAAGGAATTAATCTTAATTTTATGAGATACCAAAACCTTTAAAATATAAAACCATAAGCTCAGTAATAAAATAACTTACAGATTTTCTATATTAAAAAACCTTTAATATTTGATATATAGTAAGGGACGTTATGAATATAGATAAACTCTCAGTTAAACAAATCCAACAAAAGTATAATTGTGATAAATCGATGGCAATCAAATTAAAATCTATTTATACAAAACCACATACAAAAAAATCTGATGTTTATTCTATATACAATAAAAACAAAATTGTTTCTTTAAAAGAAGAAATTACTCCTGATAAAAACTCAACACAAATATTTGATGAACTTCTTGATATTTATGGTGATGAGTTAAAAAACACAAAGTAATAATCCTGGTTTCAACACTTATCACTTTTTTTTATGAAAATAAAAATACATAATATAGACGATTTAATATTTGCTGAATATAATCCACGTCAGCTTACAAAAGATCAATATCAAAGTCTTAAAGATTCGATTCAACGATTTGGTTTAGTAGATCCAATAATTATTAATAGCAATGATGAAAGAAAAAATATTGTAGTTGGAGGACATCAAAGATTAAAAATTGCTAAGGATCTAAACATTGAAAAGATACCATGTGTTGAATTAGATCTAACAATTCAGCAAGAAAAAGAGTTGAACGTAAGACTCAATAAAAATACTGGTGAGTGGGATTGGGATGCTTTAGCAAATTATTTTGAGATTGATTCTCTTTTTGATTGGGGTTTTAAACAAGAAGAGATTTTCATGGATCAAGATTATGGAACAGCTTTTGAATTATCTAATGAAGAAAAAGAGCCAATTCAAAAATTAACTTTTACAGTTGCTGATGATCAAGTTGAAACAATTCAAAAAGCAATTAAAAAAGCAAAGAAAAACGATTTCAGCAAATTAAGCAACAGCAATAAAAATGGGAACGCTTTATGGTGGATCTGCAATCATTATGAATAAAGCTAAAGACGTTCAATTAAAAATTATACCATCAAAAATTGCAAATGATTTTATAAAAAAAACACATTATTCAGGCAAGGTTGCAGTAAATAGCAATCTTCATTTTGGAGCTTTTTTAAATAATGTTCTACATGGGGTCATGAGCTTTGGAAGTCCAATAGATAAAAGAAAAGTTATTGGATTAGTTAAAGATACTAAATGGAATGAAATGCTTGAATTAAATCGAATGGCATTTGATGATAAACTTCCAATCCATTCTGAAAGCAGATGTCTTGCGATAGCATTTAGAATGATTAAAAAAAATGCACCTCATATAAAATGGATTCTTTCGTTTGCAGATGGAACTCAATGTGGGGACGGAACTATTTATAGAGCTAGTGGATTTGTTTTAACAAGCATTAAAAAAAACACATCTATCGGATATTCTGAAAAAACAAAAAGCATTGTTGCAAAGCATGGAGTAACTGCAAAGAAATATGGAAAAGTCATTCCATTAAAAGGGTATCAATTAAGATATATATATTTTATGAATCCAAACGATAAAGAAAAATTAACAATTCCAATGATTCCTTTTTCAAAAATTAAAGAAATGGGTGCATCTATGTACAAAGGGAAGAATTGCCATTCTGGTGTAAATGGAAGCACATCATCTATCCAAGATGAAAGTAGAGGTTCGATACCTACTGAATGGCTCAGCAATTATGCCTGATAAAACAGGAGAGAACAGGAACTCTGATGGCACTTTTAAAAAAGGTGTTAGTGGAAATCTCAATGGAAGACCTAAAGGATCTCAATCAATTCCTGATATATTAAAAAAGATAGGATTTGAAGAGGGAACAAAAGAGGGTCATTCTAAACTAGAAGTTGTTTTAAGAAAAGTTTTTCATTATGCCTTGCAAGGTAAATCATGGGCTGTTGAATTTATAGCAAATAGAACTGAAGGAAAAGCTGTGGAGAGGACAGCAGATGTATCAGACAAGTGGCATGAAATCGTCAGATCAGCACACTCTGAGCCTGAATAAAAGTGCTTATTTCAAATCAATTGGATATGAACCTGAACCTATACAATGGGCAGTGCATAATTCTAAAGCAAGATTCAGAGTCAATATTCAGGGTAGAAGATCAGGAAAATCTTATAGTGCATCAAGAGAGGCAGAACTTGGAATACTTAAAGCAGATTCAAGAGGATGGGTAGTAGCTCCGAGTTATGAACTTGCACATAAAATAGGAAGAGAAATATTTAGCAATCTAATCTTGAAGTATAGATTGCCAACGATCACAAAAAAAATAATCAATGGTCAGTTATTTTATGCCAAGTTTCTTAATAACTCTGAGATTTGGATCAAATCAGCAGACTCTCCTGATACCAGTTTAGTAGGTGAAGGTCTAGATTTTTTAATCATTGATGAATGTGCTTTACTTCCTAAAAGAATTTGGGAGCAGTATCTCAGACCAACTTTATCAGACAGACAAGGATGGTCATTATTTACTTCAACTCCAAGAGGGTTTAATTGGATCTATGATCTTTATTTGAGAGGGCAATCAGAAGAGTTTCCTGATTGGGATTCTTGGCAACATCCAAGTTATAGCTCTAAATATTTTAAAGATAATATTGAAGATCTAAAGAATGAGCTAACTAAAGAAACTTATCTTCAAGAGTATGAAGCTCAATTTACATCGTATGCAGGTAAAGTATATCCGTTTGATAGAAATAAGCATGTTGGAAAATATCCTTTTATTAAAGAGTGGGATACATTTTGTTCGATAGACTTTGGTTACAGAATGCCATCAGCAGTCTGGTTTCAGGTTGGCAAGGTTGATAATGACGTTCAAGTTCATATTATAGATGAGATCATTCATGAAACAAATATTAAAACTGAGGAATTGGTTCAAAAGATTTTACAAAAAGGACACCCAGTCCTGCCCACGAATTACTTCTGCGATCCTGCAGGAGCAGGGTTTCAAAGTATCTCAGGCAGTTCAGAGACTGAAATATTTAAAAGATATGGGATATTCCCAAAATTCAAAACAGATAAAATCAGCAGAAATATATCTTCAGGTATTGACCTCGTTAGATCATTCATTGAAAATGCTGAAAAAAAAGCAAGACTCTTTATTGATGAAAGTTGTCATGGAATCATAGAAGATTTTGAGAATTACAGATACCCTGAAAAAAAAGATAACCAAGCATTGAAAGAAGAACCTTTGAAGGATGGCAGACATGATCACGGTATGGATGCAGTCCGATATTTTTTTATTAACAAATTTCCAATCAAGAAGAGGGAGGTATTGGAAGTAAGCAGATGGTAATAATATATGTTAGTTCCTGATTTATCCTTACAAACCATAGTGCAATCTTTAAAAGATTACATTGATACCTCGCATTATAATGAGAATGAAGACAGACTCAAGATAATGAATTATTATGAGGGTATCAATTTAGAAGAAGAAGTAATGAGATACTTTGATCCTAATGCTCTTCAATTTGCACCTATCCTAGCCACAAACATTACTAAAAAATTAATTGATGCTAGATATATCGCATATAAGTCTGCACCTGAAAGAACAGCAGATGACCGATATTTAGAACGATTAGGAGATCTAGATCAGGACATGATTGAAGTGGATAGATTAACTGGTCTTTTAGGAACAGTTGCAGTTCTCAGATATTATGATGAGGAAAAAGATCGTCTTGATTCTCATATCATCACAGACTTTGAACCTATCTTTAAACAAAATAATCCTGATCCCATAGGCATTGTATATCCATTGTTTTCACATGGAGATATGAGAGCAGAAGAACAGCAGTTTGTTTATTGGTCTAATGAATCTCATTTTAAAATTAAAAAAAGTGGTGAAGTGATCCACGTTAATGATGAAGATATAAATCCATTTGGTGTCGTTCCTATTGTATATAGTCATCTATATCCAATGCTAGGTAATGAGTTTATCAGAACTGGTAAAGGGAAGATGGTTGCAAATGCTAACCTTTTATATAATATTTTTGGCACTCAGTTATCTCTTGGAAATATGTACCAATCCCTCGGTCAAAGCGTATTAACTGGAGTTGATGAATCCACAAGATTAAAGATGGATGTGTCTAAGATGTTGGTTCTGCCTGAGGGTGCTAATTATTCTATTGTAAGTCCATCAGGATCATTATCAGAAATTAGATCTAATATGAAATTTATTATTGAAACGACAGCAGATGCGATGCACTTGAAAATGAAATGGGGAGATGATACATCAAGCACATCAGGTGAACATCAGAGGATTATGGAAGTGGATCTTACAGAGGCAGTGATGTCTGACTTTGAACGATTCAGGAAATTTGAGAAAAAAAGATTTCAATTAGATAAAACAATACTAGAAACAAATAATATAAATATTAATGATGAATACTCGGTTGATTTTAGTGAACCACATATCCCTGCAAGTCCACAGCAAGAACGTGAGGAATGGTTGTGGAAATGGGACAACGGATTAGCATCTAAAAAAGATTGGTTCAGGCATTACAATCCTGATTTTTCTGAGGAACAAATAGATCAAGCAATGGAAGAGGTTCAGCAAGATGCTCAACCTGAACAACCACAAGCACAAACATTAGTGGAAAGATTAGTACAAAATGGCTAACGGAGCAGAAAATTTTATGAGTGCATTAGGTGGAATCCAAAATAAACTCAACGATCAACTGCCAACTCTTGCATCAAGATTAGCAAGACTAAGTGATCAGGAACTCACAATCATTGCTAGAGAATTAGATTTTTTTCAGGAGTTAAACAGACTTGGTTATAGTGATGCTTTAACTGATTTAATGAATGAATATGATGACGTGGCAACAAAAGTATTTAATCAGGCAAGATCTAGAGGATTGCAAGTTCAAGTAGCAACAGCACAGAATCTTGAACTGATAAAAGAATTGGATGCAGGAACATTATTAGGAAGAGCAAGAGATTTCTCAAGCAGATATAAATCAGAATTATTAAGAGGTATTATTGCAGGAGAATCAGGCAGACAGATTGTGGATCGTTTAACAGCCACACTTGGCACAGAACTTACAAGTGCTAATCTAAATCTTATTGTTAATGATTCATTTGCAAAATTTAGCAACTCAGCAACGTTTCAGGCATTCGCAGATGAACCTCAAACAAGATATAGATATGTGGGTGTTTTAGATGGAAAAACAAGAGACAGTTGCAGACAAGTATTAGAGGATGGTCAAAATTCTGAGGGATATACAATGGAGGAAATATTTGATCTACCAGTTGGATTCGATGATCGAGGTGGATTTAATTGTAGGCATGACTGGGTTGTTATATGAGAAACCAAGACATCCATAAAATACCAAGAAATATTTTTAAGAAAGCAGGAGAACTTGCAAAGTCTAGAATCATAGAAGATGCAGATAAGGGAATCTTTCAAAACAACAGACAAAATTTTAAATATAAAAGCAAGACCTACAAAAGATACAAATCAAATGCTATGACTGGTGCTAATAAAACAAAATTAAAAGCATTCAGAGGTAAATCAACAAATACAAAAGTGAATAATGTTAATATGAGATTAACTGGAGAAACTTTAAGGAGGATCAATGTTAAAAACCTTGTTGATGGTTTCAAACTGGTATTTGCAAGAGGACAGATTGTTGAGGGTAATGCAAACAGACATGGATATGATCTCTATGATTTAAGCAAAAAAAACCGTGATCGAATAGCAAAATTTTTTATGAAAAGAATTGAAAAGAATATAAAAGAATATACAAGCAAACCAGTCAATATAAGAATTGGGTAGCAAAGACTTAATCAATAAGGAGGGCAGTATGTCCGAAGAGCAACAATCAGTTGAGGTTCAGGAGAACCAAGTAAAAGAGCCAGTAGAAAAGGAGTCAGCTACTGGAGACATCAATGTGTCTGATATAATAGCAGAAAGCAAAAAGTACAGACAAAGATCACAGAAAGCAGAACAGAAGTTAGAAAAACTTCAGAAACAGCTTGATACTGATAGGCAGAAACAGATGGAAGAAAATCAGCAATGGAAAGAACTTGCAGAGGAACGTGCAAACAAAATCTCTCAACTCGAACCTATTGTAGAGCAATTCCAACAAACCGAACAGCAAATCAGAGCAGAACTGCTCTCTGACTTTCCTGAAGATGATCAGGATGACTTTAAGGATTTACCAACACCTGCATTGAGAAAAGTCCACAATAAACTATTAAAACAAAAAGTTGCAAGAACCGAAAGTTCAGTTGCAGGAATCTCAACTACTCCATCCAAGAGGATGACTGATATGAATCAAAAAGAGAAACGAGAGAACTGGCAAGGGATTATTGCAAGTTACAGAAATAAGAGGTAATTAAAATGGCAGAGGTAACAACAACCACAAGTGCCGTATTTATCCCAGAGCTGTGGTCTGAGGCAATCTTAGATTACGCTGAAAGAGAGTTCAGACTTGTTAATCAAGTGACTGATCTTTCTGCATCAGTACCAAACGGAGATATTTTACATATCCCAAAAGTATCTGAAGAGACAGCATCCACATTAAGCTCAGGGTCAGCAGTAAGTTACGGTGCAAATACAGATGGCGAAATACAGCTCACAGTGAACCAACACGTTTACGAGGCAAAGCGAATCGGCGATTTGGTTAAAGTACAGTCCAACCCCGACTTGTTCAGCATGTATGCTAGATCAATGGGATATGCAATCGCAAAGAAAATAGAGAACTACATCGCAGTTGATGTGCTACAATCAGCATCAGGTAACGATGTTTCACTCAGTTCTGACAACACAGCTACAACAGCTCTCGTCAGATCAGGTCTTCAAAAGCTATTAGATGCAGGTCATAGTTATACAGATGGTGATACATTCATGTATGCATCTCCTGCATTCTTTTCAAGTCTTCTATCATTGCAAGATTTCACAGATGCAAGTAGAAGAGGCGATGGTGCAAATCCAAATGCAAGTGGAGAGCTTGGTTCGGTGTATGGTATTCCTGTTTTCGTATCGACCGACTTCGACGATGATGGAGGTTCAAATGATGAGACAGCGTGTATCTTCAAAAGAAGTGGTGTTTACTATGCATCACAATTAGCTCCAAGAGTACAAGAATCTTACGACATCGACTATTTGGCAACAAGTATCGTAGTCGATTCACTTTTTGGTGCAACTCTATCGCATAGTGCAAGTTCAACAGCTCTACCAGTTGTGAACTTTAACAATCCTTAATATTGGATCATAAGTAAGAGGGTGGGTTTCCACCCTCAATACTTAAAAGGAGATTTAAAATGGAATGGAAATATTTTAAAAAAGATGGAAGAGTAATTGGTAAATGGCAACCATCAGAAGAACGTATTCAAGAGTATTTAGATAATGGATACGAATTATGCGACAAAGATGGATGTGAATGTGTCGGAGGTGCTGTGGTTTTTTGTGAAGAACCAAAACCTAAAAAACATCCAAAGCCACCTAAACCAAAAAAAGGTAAAAAGTAATGCCAATTTATGAGTTTCAATGCAATAAATGTAAAATTGTTTTTGAGCGTTTTATGGATGTTTCTGGGTACAAGGCAGGTCAATGTCCACAATGCAAAAGTAAAGACGTTAGAGGGCTTATTAGCAGGGTTCAGACACGTTTTGGTAAAGACTTTTATGAAGAAGAATATAAAAAAGGGAGTTTCGATACTAATTAGGAGTAAAAAATGGCATCGGTAACTAATTTAACAAATCAGAGAATTGCAGATAGTTATGTTCAATTAATTCATACTGGGGATGACGGTGGTTTATCAAGCACAGCACTTGTGCTTTATGATGGAGATGGAACTGCTAGTGGATTAAAATTATCTACTGGAGGTATAGAATTAGAGGATAGTAAGACTATTAAATTAGGAACTGGAACTGATCTTCAGATTTATCATGATGGATCTAACTCATTCATTACTAATTCTACTGGCACTTTAAAGATTGCAACTGAAACATCAGGAATTGCTGTAACCATTGGACATACCACATCTGAAACTACCATAGCAGATAATTTAACAATTACTGGAAATGCCTCTGTTGGAGGAAATCTAACTGTAACTGGAACCACTACTTTTAACGGAGGTACATTAACTCTTGGAGATGCTAATACAGATAATATTGTGTTTGGAGGAGAGGTTGATTCTAATATCATCCCTGATGATGATAATACCTATGATTTAGGATCTTCGAGTAAAGAATGGAAAGATTTGTATGTGGATGGAATTGCTTATGTAGATGCAATTAATTTAAATGGAACTGCGATTTCATCAACAGCAACTGAATTAAATATCTTAGATGGAGACACATCTGCAAGTTCAACAACAATAGCAGATGCAGACAGAGTTGTTGTCAATGATAATGGCACAATGAAACAAGTCGCTGTAACAGATCTCAGTGCATATTTTGATGATGAAATAACTGCAATGCCAAATCTTGTTTCAACTGGTGCTTTAAATAGTGGATCTATTTCTTCAGGATTTGGTGCAATTAATAATGGATCATCTGCAATCACAACAACTGGTTTAATATCAGGGGGTTCTTTAGACATAGATGATGTCCTAATAAATGGATCTACAATTGGTCATACAGATGACACAGATTTAATTACTTTAGCAGATGGAATAGCAACAATAGCAGGAGAGATAAGTGTTACCACACTTGATATAGGTGGGACAAATGTAACAAGCACAGCATCTGAATTAAATATTTTAGATGGAGTTACAGCAACAGCATCTGAACTCAATTATAATGATACTGGATCTGCTGTGGGAACAGTTGTTGCAAGTAAAACAGTAACAGTAGATGCAAATAAAGATGTCGCATCTTTTAGAAATATAACACTCACTGGAGAACTTGATGCAGGTTCATTAGATGTAAGTGGAGATGCAGATATTGATGGAACACTCGAAGCAGATGCGATCACGGTTAATGGTAGTTCTTTATCATCTGTCATTGCAGGAACAACGGTTTCTAATGCAACTTTATCAGCAACAACAACGGTTTCAGATAGTACAGCGAATACAAACTTTCCAGTTGTATTTCACGATGAATCTAATGCTTTGTTAGATGATACTGGAGCATTACGATATAATCCAAGTTCAGGAACTCTTTTAGTTCCTAATTTATCTGTTGCAGGAACAACAACAACTGTTGATACGGTTACAATGGAAGCATCAAATGCGATTATATTTGAGGGTGCTACTGCTGATGCACACGAATCCACTCTAACAATTATTGATCCAACAGCAGACAGAACGATTAATCTTCCTAATCAATCAGGAACTCTACCAGTTTTAGCAGTTGCAAGTACAACACAAATCACTTCAACACCTGAAGAATTAAATATTCTTGATGGTGCAACAGTTGTGGTAGGAGAAATAAATGCTCTTGATTTAGGATCTACTGCTGTCGGAACTGCAATAGCATCAAAAGCAGTGATATTAGATTCAAACAAAGATTATACTGGAATCAGAAATTTTACAATCACTGGTGAGTTAGATGCAGGATCTTTAGATATTTCAGGTGATGTTGATGTTGATGGCACATTAGAAACTGATGCTTTAACAATCGATGGAGTAACATTAGCAGAAACAATATCAGACACAACTGGTGCTATGTTTTCCTCCAACACCGAAACTGGAATAACAGCAACCTATGAAGATGGAGATAATACAATAGATTTAGCAATCGATGCCTCACAGACAACAATTACCTCTATCACAAACACAAGTTTAGTGATCGGTAGAGATGCAGATAATGACATTGATTTTGCAACTGATAATAATATTATTTTCAGAGCATCAGGAGCTGACCAAATAAAATTACAAGATGGAGCATTATTACCAGTAACAGACAATGATGTTGATTTGGGTAGTGATAGCTTACAATTTAAAGACGCTCATATCAATGGAACACTTGAGGCAGATGCTATCACAATAGCAGGTGTTACTTTAGCAGAAACCATTTCTGATACAACTGGAGCAATGTTCAGTTCTAATACTGAAACTGGGATCACAGCAACTTATCAAGATGCAGACAATACCATTGATTTAGAAATTGATGCCTCAATGACAAGCATCACATCTCTTGTTAATAGCAGTTTAGAAATTGGTAGAGATGCTGATAACAGAATCAAGTTTGGAACTGATAATCAAATAATCTTTGAGGTTGATGGTGGAGATAATGTTATTTTTAAAACATCAGGAGAAATCGAGGCAAGTAGTTTAGATATTAGTGGTGATGTGGATGTCGATGGAACACTTGAAGCTGATGCTGTTACAATAGATGGTACAGCACTTGCTGAAGTTATTTCAGATACTACTGGTGCAATGTTCTCATCCAATACAGAAACTGGCATAACTGCTACATATCAAGATGCTGATAATACAATCGACTTAGCATTAAATGCCTCACAAACAACGATCACATCATTACTTGCAACTGATATAGTTATCGGTGAGGATGCTGAAACAAAGATTGATTTTGAAACTGCAAATGAAATTCACTTTGATGCTAACAATGCAGAAAAATTAGTGATTGATGGAACTGCAACAACAACATTTCAACCGATACATTTTTCAGGTTCAGATGCAGTAACTCAAATCAAATTCACTGATTCATCTCAACCTGCTGATGTATTTACAATGACTTCTGCAGAGTATAGTGGAGGTGGTGGAAATAAAAATAAATTTTCTGCACTTAATAGCACCACTTTATCATTTGAAACTGGAGGTGCTGAAAGATTACTTATTGATCAAAGTGATAGCGTTACTCTTGGTCAAGGTATGAATTTTGGAACATTACATACTGATGTAACCACTGGGTCGAGTGCGACAGAAGTGTTCGATTTAACGAACACAGCACCTGCCAACAATAGTGGAGACGGTATCTATTTATTTAACATTGTCAGACGAGGTGGAAGTTATTCTGATAGATTTACTGGAATCCTTGGTGTTGATAATGGAGGCATTGCTGTTGTTGATACGATTGAAAGTAATGGATTCACAATAAGTGTGAGTGGAATGTCTTTAAGAGCAACAACTGGTAGTTCTATTAATTGTACTGCAACCTTACAACCTTTAGCAATAGGAGATTAAAATGGCAATAACTAGGCAAGATGCTAATGATTATATAACTGCAAGGAGTCAAAGGATTCACGCTCATAAAAAAGAATCTGATCCATTATTAGCAGAATATATGGCAGAAGAAATAGAAAAATCTGTTTGGTTAGATAAGAAAGCAGAAATTAAAAAACGTTTTCCATATCCAGAAGGGTGTTCTACTGCTGATTTAGAACAATATTGCAAAGATAATAATCTTGGTTGAGATGTTAAAAAAAATAACTATACCATTGATTCTTTTTTTGAATTGTTCAGGATCAGGTAGTATGGAATTATTTCAAGACCAGGATAATCATCACTATCATCAGAACATAGAAAAACAATCTCAACTTGATTCATTACAAAACCTAGTAAACTCATATAGGTTCTTTTGATGGGTAAGATTCAGGAATCTTCAGGAGTTAGTTTTTCGTTATCCTACCTGATTCAACTTGTCGGTGGGATCGCTGTTGCCACATTTGCTTTTTCTGAACTTAACAATCGGATAGGAATTGTTGAAAATACATCTACATCAAATAGTAGCAACATAGAAGAAATTATAAAAGCACAA
>VTLG01009472.1_pt1 | contig 31614 bp, 46 predicted proteins | sample 4694571 | NCBI WGS metagenome assembly VTLG01 (sample SAMN12604809, study PRJNA352737) | marine metagenome | biome: ENVO:00000447; feature: ENVO:00000209|ENVO:00000569|ENVO:01000036; material: ENVO:00002151; isolation source: viral sequences binned using virsorter ...
ATAGTGGAGGTGCATCAAATATAGCAGGTGGGTTTAACAGCATTTCAGGTATTCATGCAAGAAGTGTTAATAAGACAGAAAATAGCAAACTACAATTATTATTATTTGGATAGGAGAATAGATGGCTACTAATTTTAGATATGCAGCAATATCAGATTTAACAAAATACTTTAATAGAGTAAATGATTTTGACAGCAAGGTTCAAATATTCCCTACTTTAACATCAGGCAATTTTCACTTATTTAGAGATAGTGGATATGTTGATAAATTGTTTGTAAATGGTGAAGAACTTGCAGCAGCACAATCAGCAGGTGCAGATGTAGATAGTAATGGTGAATGGTTTTATAATAGTGGCACAAATCAAGTTGAATATTATAATAGCAATTATTCTTCTACTACAATTAATGAGCAAATATTTGAAGCAGGTGTAGATTTTACAGATTTTATAAATCAAACATTAACAGATGCTTCCCTTGAATTACATAATTATTTAGACGCTAGATATTCGACACCACTAGAAAAAATAAAACAAGTTGATGCAGATACTACTGCACTAACAGTTGCAGAAGAATATGATCCTATCATAATTAAAGCAACTTGCTATATAGCAACTGCAAATCTTATAAGAGCAAAAGAAGGTGCATCAGAGGAAGCAGATTATTTTTATTCTCTAGTTACCAATGCAGAAAGAACAGGATTAATAGATAAGTTAAATGATGGAATATATAAACTATCACATGAAGTAGATGCTAATGATAAAAAAGGTTCTATAAGATATAGGAATGTAGCAGGAACAATGGATATAGTAGAACTATCAGGAGAATATTCAGGTGAAGGTTATGATTTATTAAAAGTTGAAATAGAAGCCACAGGTGCTTATGGAACAGGAACATTTAAAGTGCATTATTTTTCTAATGATCAATTATTTGGTGCTACAACATCAGCTGAAAAGATTACAGGTGGATTGCAATATATTCACAATGGATTATATGGTAGATTTCAAGGTGCAAGTGCAACAGATGGTGATATATGGGAAATAGAAGTTTATGGTTCACATAGGAAACAAACAAATAAAAGCAATGCTACTATTGAAATGGTGAGATAATGGCAGTAACCTATAAGAATGTATGGAAGAATATTTTAACAGCTTTAAAGAGCAAAATTAGGGCTGAGATGAAATGTCCTGTGTATAGTTCATTTGATGAAATAAATAAATCAAATCAATTTATAAGATTAATACCACAAGGTTCAAATCAAGGAGATGTAACTAAATTTTCTGAACATAGAACATTTAATATTAGTATAGAATATTTTTTTTTAAATAGATCAGGACAAGATTTTCAAGATTATGTATTAAATCAGGTGAGTATATTAGAAGCATTAGTACATGATAATCCAACTGCATCTTTAGCAGATAGTACAACTGCTTATAATCTAATGATAGGAGATTTAGAACTTGGTGCAGACCCTCCTGAAGAATATGAAGATTACTTTATTGCAGGTTGGGATTTCAGTTGTGAACATTTAAGCAATTTAGGTTAATAAGGAGAAATATGGCTAAATATAAAGCTAAAAAAAGTTATGCAGAGTTAGACCATAATAAAAACTTTACATCATTATTATCTGCATCTACACATTTAAAATTGTTAGCAGGTGAGGTTGTAGAATGGAATAATGATATTCCAAAAGACCTCATGAAACATTTAACTAAAATAAAAAATACAAGCAAAGGAGGTAAGGAATAATGGCTAAGAGTGCAACATTCCAAACAAAACAAAATACAAATGTAGTAATAGGTACAGAAGCAACAATGGGAACTGCTTGTGCAGCAGATGGCACAACTCTTGAAATGCCTGTAACTGATTTCTCATTTAGTGAAATTAAAAAACATTCATTAAGTGTAGCACCTCCAAGAACAGGAAGTGGTGCATTAACACAATCAGATGACATGGTAAAATGGCAAAGGCATGATAGAATGTTTGATGTATCTATTACATTTCATTCAACTGCTCAGGCATTAGATAGAATATGTCTAGCATTATTTGGTGATGGCTCAACACCTAATGTTTTGCTAGGCTCAATGCCTTCTGTAACATCATATAAACATGGAGCATCAAATGCTGTTCCTGTGACATTATGGTTTGAAAATGCAGGACATGATGGAGAAGGTGTTGATATGTATTTCACATCTTGTTTATGCACAGGATTAACATTGTCAGGTGATATTGGTTCTAATGGTGGAGTGGTTATGGGAACTGCAACATTTCAAACTGCCTATGCTCCAACTCAAGGTGCATTGACATTTACAGGTGGAATTCATACACTATTAACTGCTCAAACAACTATGTTTAATATGCACGATTTACAAACAACAACTCTTGATAGTGAAGATATATTATTATATAGTTTTGAGTTATCAATAGCAAGACCTGTTAATAGAATAGGTTTTGATAGTGGTAATGATTTCAGACCAATGGGTTATAGTGTTGGTGGGTATGAAGTAACAGGATCAATAACTTGTAAAAGAGATGGTGAAGTTGATGATGCAATAGATAATGTAGCAGGTGTGGCTTTAGATATAGATACAACAGTATTCCAAGTAACAGGAAGTAAAGTATTTGTAGATGAAGCAGGAATAAGTATGGATGATGATGGTTGGAAACAAACTATACCATTGAGATTTACTTATGATAGTGCAGCAACATCAAATGCAGTAGTAACTATTGGAACAGCAGCATAGTTTTAAAATAAAAGAGGATAAGGACATGAAGAAAGTTATGATAAAGGGTAAAACCTTTAAGGATTTTGATATAGAGATTATTGAACCTAATTATGCAGAGAGGAAACATTTGTCAGTTTTGATACATCAAATGCAAACTACTGAATATGTAAAAGAAAATGGACATCTGTTTTATTGTTACGACATAGCACAAGTAATTACAGGATTATCAGATGAAAGTATAAATAAGTATTCTGATGAACAGATTATAGCAATAGCAGTTAAAGCTATGGAAGAACTAACAAAAAAAAAATTGATGAAGTAATATTCTATATAAATATTTGGGTTTCATTTAAGGGTTTATCAAATAATGGTGATAATGGGTTTGAATATCCATATAAAGCAACATCACCAATAGATGGAAAGAAGAAATTATTTAAATCAAAAGAGGATATTTATAGAGAACTTGAAATGTGTTATGATGAAATTATACAGAAAAACATTACAAATATTGGTGAAACATTATATACAGAACATTTTTTTTTCTGTAATACATCTGAACTTTTAGATGAAAAATACCAACAAAGAATAAAAGAATATACTTACTGCAAATCATTCAATACTGCACCCTATAACTCCTTACAAGAAACTCCTGCACAAATAGCAGATGACTTTATGTTAATAGAAAATGAATTGAAACAAATGAAATCAAAGGACAATAATGGCTAATAAACAAACTCATATTATAGATGTTAAAACCAAAGGTGCAGATAAATCCAAAAAGAAGATCAAAGGAGTTAGTGGTGCATTAGGTGGTATGGCTAAACAAGCAGGAATTGCAGCAGCAGCTTATTTTGGTGCAAGAGGATTGCTAAATGCTTTAAAGTCATCTTTGAGTTTATATGCAGAACAACAATTAGCAGAAGTTAAATTAGAAAGTGCATTAGGGAAAACATCATCTACATTAAAAAAATATGCTTCTGCATTACAACAAACTACAAGATTTGGTGATGAATTAATATTACAGGGTATGGCTCAATTAGCATTTTTTATAAAAGATGAAAAACAATTAAAAATAGCAACAAAAGCAACTCTTGATTTAGCATCTGCAAAAGGAATGGATTTAGTTCAGGCAGCAGATTTAGTTGCAAAATCAGTTGGCTCATCTACAAATGCCTTATCAAGATATGGAATTGCAGCAGAAGGTGCTGTTGGTTCAGAAGGAAGATTATTATCAATAACAGATGAAATTGCTAATTTATTTGGTGGTCAAGCAGAAGCTACTACATCTTCTTATCAGGGAGCAATAGACCAATTAAGCAACTCCTTTGGTGATATGCAGGAAGTTATAGGAGAAGCACTAGCACCTACTATTCAAAGATTAGCAGAAACTTTTAATGATTTATTAAGCACACCTGTATCAGAGCAAATACAAAAAGAAAAAGAAGATTTTTCAAGTTTATTAGATGTATTAAAAGACACAAATATAAGCACAGCATCTAGGAAATTAGCTATTGAGGAACTTCAATCTGTTTATGTAGAATATTTAGGAGATTTAGATTTAGAAAAAGCAAGTTTAGAAGATATAGAAAAACTGCAAACAAATCAAGTTGCATTATTGGAAAAGAGAATTGAACAGCAAATATTATCAGAAGATTTAGAAGATGTAGCCTTAAATTTAAAAAGGGCAGAAATAGAATTGTTTAGGGAAGAACAAGAAGCATTAAAAGGAACAGGTGCTGCAAGGTTGGCAGCTATAGGTGGTAATGTAGATTTATTTTTGAAAACAGAAGAGTTAAGGCTTAAAAAGTTGAGAGAAAGAGTAAAAGAATATAAAGAAGAAAAAGAGCAAATTGAAGCAGGGCATTTAGCTTTTCAACAAAGAAATAAAGTTATAGAAACAATAGATAAATCTAATAAATCTGCTATTAAAACAGAAGGAAAGTTGGCTAAAATTAGAAAATCCTCTACATTAGAAGGTGCAAGAAATGAATATAATGCAGCACTTTCAGGTTCTAAAGCTCATCTTATTAATCAAATAATGAAGCATGTTGCATTTCCATTTAATCTAGTTTTAGCAGCAGGAGCAGAAGGGCTTATAAAAGAGATATTTAGTAAAAATAAAATAATGGCTGCACAATATGGAGCAGATTTTATAACATCAGGTCCACAAATGATGATGGTTGGTGAAGGAAGTGGTCCTGAAAGAGTGCAAGTTACTCCACTTGTAGATGAAAATATATCAGGTCCACAAGGTGGTGGTATTACTTTAAACATATCAGGTAATGTTTTAACAGAAGAATTTACAGAAGATGTTATAATTCCACAGATTAAGGAAGGATTAAGATTGGGAGGAGATATTGGCATTAATTAGTCAAAATTTTAAGAATGATACTAAATCTAATGCTATAAGTGTAGAACCAATAATAGTTCTTGCTGATTTAGATCTTGAAAATAATAAATATATTCCTGTTGATATTTTTTCAACATTTACTACATCAATAAAAGATACAGATACTAATTCTCATAATATTAGACCAATTATAAAAAGTGTTTCATCAATCAAAAGTTCAGTTGATTATGAAAAAAGAAAATTAAAAATAAACACATTCAGATTTAACATAACAAATTACCATGATATGGTAACCAAATTAACTAACACTAAAGTTTATAGTAACTCACAATCAGGCAATGCTTTAAATAATTTAATTGGGAAAAATGTAATATTATATTATAAAACACAAACAACTGAATTATTAAATCTAAATAATAATTTGCAAAGCATTGAAGATAATCATCATTCAATTATATTTAAAGGTATAATTAATAGAATTAAACAAAATAAAGATACTATAGATATACAAGCAGAGGATTTTATACAATCTTATATATCAGATGTGCCTGTACCATCAACAAAAATATCTGATTTGCCTGAGTATATACAGAATAACACAGTAGAAAGTTTAGATACACCTGTTCCAATGGTATTTGGTAAAGTAGATTTTGCACCAACTATTTCTTATGTTGGAAATAGTTATGGTTCTTTATCTAGTAGTGTTGCTTTTATTCATGATGTAAAGGGAATATTTAGCAGACACATTATAAAGAAAGTACAAGGACAATCATATTGGCATACAGACATTGGTCAAAATGGAATGTTTGTTAAAGATGATGATTGGCTTTATTTTGGCAAGGAAGATGATTTTACTTTATATACCTTAACAGGGCAATCATATTATGGACCTAACTTTGATTTTGAAGAAAACACATATTTAATACCTGAGCTTCAATCTGCTAATAGTGGATTTCCAACTTTAGGTCTAGGTTTTACATTTTCTACAAAAGCTCAAATAGATACAACAGGAGAAAGTGATGTTAGAGATATAAGAAATGTACATACAGAAGATTTAAGCAATAATCAGAATACAGAATTTGTAACTAATAATGGTGGATATTCTAAGAAATGGTATAGGTCAGAAGATGCTTATTTTAATGGACCAATAGATGGTGGAAATTTTGTTTTTTCTCAAAAAAATTATCCTTCATCAACAGAAGAAGGAAAAGGAAGATGGATTTTGTTAAGCTTAGATAGTATGAAAAAACTAAGAGCTGTTTATCAGAATTGGCAAATAAAACCTTCTTATGATGATGAAACATTGACAAATTCTACAGATTGGAAATGGTATTGTATTCCATTTAATTATGAAGCATGGAAAAGTTACCTTTCTACTACTACATTGGAAGAAATATTAGAAATGGGAGTAGCAGAAGCAAATTATGGTTTATATAGTGATGTAACTTTTGCAATGTCGCAAAATTTAACTTTTGGTAGCACTATTAATACTTATTGGGCTGATTTTTTTAATGGTGTAGGAAGTCCTACTGAGAACATTCCTAGAAAATTTTGGAGTAGTAATGATATTGTGGCAAATGCTTTTGAAACAGATAAAGTTTTAATGTTTGAATTTTATGAACCCAACAACCATGATACTATAAATTGTGGATTTAAAATGTATAATTTTGCATTTGAATATATGCAGGAGATAGGACATTTGCCTGATGAAAAAGTTTATGCTTCGGTAATAGGAAGGAAAGATTTTTCATCAACTGAAAACATGGAAAATGTTTTTAATAATGTAGAATTTTATGATGCACCAAGACCATTATCTTTTTTTATAGAAGGTAAAGATGGTTCACTTCCTGATTTTGAAACTGCTGTAAATATATTTAATGAATATTTTGAAGAAAATACAATTATTTGGACAGGTGGTGTTGTTGAAGGATTTGTACCTTATGGTTCTGAGTTTTGGTCAATGGGTTCAACAGCATGGAATTTAACTTTTGGAAACCAATCTATATTTGGTCTAGGAAACTATGAGCAATTTCTACCAAATTATCATATTGATGGACAGGGTTTTGTTCCTGAAAATATATTTAATGTTGATGATGGTCTTAATAGGTCATTATATGTTGTTGGAGTTGTAATACTTGGAATGTATAGAAAATTCCTTCTTAACATTATCCATAAATTAGTTTATGAAGGAGAAATTATACAATCAGTAGGTTCAGCTTTACCTGAGTTATCAAATAGTCAGTTTGACATAACTCCTTATTATGAAACAGGTGCAGATCATGTTAATTTTGCTGATTATATAAATAGCAACTATCAGGCAGAAAGAATATCTTTTATTAGAAGAATTTTAAAGTTTTTATATAGAAATGATTTAAATGAAGATACTAATTCAGACAATTTATTCCAAAATACACATGGTGCAGAACCATTTACTTATGAATGGAATAATTGGGTTATGGAAGATGAACTTTCTTTGCATCATGTTTCTGCTTTAGAAACATTTATTCAAAACTTGGGTACATATTTAGATGACACACTATACACAATTAATACAGCTATATTTGATTATCATAATGAAGATGCAACTGCAAGTCGGTCTAGCTTGTATTTGTGGAAGGATAATGGAACAAATGGAACATGGGCAAGTTTATTTATTGGAGAAATGTCAAACTATCCATTATATGATACAATTATACAAAATATAATTTATAGTGCTTTTTGGGAAGATTACACACCTATACAAATGCAAACTGATGGGATTGTACAAAAACCAACAGATATTATTTTAAATATTTTAATGAAAGAAATGAAATATGGCATTGGAAATAACTCTGAATTAATAAATCTTAGTTCATTTGATGTTAATTCTATTGAAAAAGCAAGGGAAATATATATTGGGTGGAAAATGGGATTTTGCATAGAAGAAGAAATAAATGGAAAAAAATTATTAGAGGACATTTTACAAGAAACAATGTCTTATTTAATGTTTAATTCTGTTGGTCAATTTTCAATGTTTACAATAGGCAGTTCATATACTTATAATGATATAGATTATATTATAGATGAAAATGATGTTATCAATTTTGAATTTACTAAAACAAAAAGAGAAAATATAGTAATGCAAAACAAATATTTTTATAGATATGATAATGGCTTTGAAGAATATCCACATGAAACAGAAATATTAAAGATAGAAGATTTGCTGCCTGATTATGATGGTTATAATTTTTATAATATAGATGAAATTGTAGGTTATAAGGAAAGAAATTTGAGATACCATACAGATACTAATACTGTTTTAAATTATCAAAGATATGAATTATTAAACAACTGCAATCAACACTTAGTAGTAAAGTTATCATTGCCATTATCATATTCTTTTGAAGTAGGAAATATAATACACATACCATTGATTAATAATACAAAAGCATTTGGTATAGATTATAGTAAAGTTGAATTATTAAATTCTCAGCCTATATATCCATTATGGATAATTACTGCTATTGATATAAAACTAGATAGAATTGTTATTAATGCTATTCAATTACATTATCTTGGAACTGATGGTGAACATGGATTTCAGTTTGAAAATGAACAATTAAATATAATTACAAATTTAAGAGAATATAATTCTACATATCCTGATATTAAAAATTGGAATTATGTTGAGCAAACCAATCCAAATTATACTTATGAACAAGGTGTAGAAATACCTTATGGAGATATAACAGGTGAAGGTCTAATTAATGTAATAGATGTATTTAGTACAATAGGTCATGTTCTTGGAATTGTGCCATTAGAAGGTGAAGCATTAGCAAGAATTGCAAATTATGATTTTATAAACAATCAAATAATTCAAAATGGAATTGTAGATGTTTCAAAATGTGTTTCATTAATAGATATAATATTAGAAGATAATGAATAAATTAATTATAGAAGGTAAAAAAGTATCAATAGAAACTGATATAATATTTAAAGCTATAGAAATAGGCTTCAGAGGTGAATTGTATATAAATAGTTTGTTACCAACAGATTTTCTTGTAAGCAAAGGCTTCAATAAATTAATTATATTAAGATTTAATAAAGGTGTTGATGTTTATAAAGATTTATTTGAATTTGAAAGTTCTTGCAGTATTGCTTATGCTAAAATAGTTGATGCAGATTTGATTGATCATAATTTGTTGATAGATAAAATTGCTAATGTAACTTGGGATGCAATGGGAACTAAAATAGATATAAATGGAAATGAAACAAGGCAAACATGGGATAGTCTCACAACAAATTGGAACTTATTAAAAAGTCCAAATAAAAGCAATGTTGAAAGATTTAGTGTAATAAAAGATTATGATGCTGAAACAAATACAACAACTAAAACAAAAACATCAATTACAGAAAAATTTACATTACATAAAAAAGATAGAAATATAGGAGTTTTAGGCAATCAGGTTACAAATGGTAAGGAATATAAAATTAAGGGCAAAAACACACCATATAATGGCTTATATCATATATATACAGATACACTTAAAGTAATGACAGGTGCAACTCCTGATAAAACATCAAAAGAACTAATAAGAATAAAAGATGATAATGGTTCACATGAAACAAGATATGGTGACCAAATAGGCAATTTCAGAAGATATAAAAAATAATTAGGGAGTAAATATGGCATATGCAAATTATCAAACACCAACAAAAATAACTTTTTATCCAAGTTATTTACAATATGCTTATGCAGCAGGATTAATTGGTGGTGTATCAAATAATATAGATTTAAATGATGAGGATATATACAAAATGGCAGTAGTTGACCCATCAAATATAACTAATTTTATATCAGGTCCTGATAGTTATTTTTCATATAACATACCTTCAAATTGGAACTTTGATTTTGGAATGATATTAGGACATAATTTTAATGGTTCAGTAAGTTATATTCCTTATTCTTTTACAGGAACTGATCATACTCCTGAAACAAATATTGAAGGCACAGGGATAGTCAATTATGTTCAAAGCACAAACCCACAATATAATGGATGGAGTTCTTTCAATTTAGCAAATGTTCCTAATGATAAAAATTGGATAGGATTTGATGAATTGGGTTCAGGAGCAGATACTGCTATTTATATTGGTTCTGTATTAATTGGTAAGAAATGGGAAGCACCACAAAACATAGATATAAATAATAATATTAGTTATTCTTATGGAGCAAAACAGAAAAAGACCATTGGTGGAAAAACATTATCTCAGATGAATTATTATAAAACAAATAAATGGGGAAGTTTAGATGCTTGGGAGTTAAATGAAAATATATCAGATGAACCAACTGATAGTAGAAATGGAATAAGAAGTTGGAATGTATCATGGTCAATGCTTCAAGATAATAAAGTGCTTCCACAGAATGCTATGCAAAATTCAAATGCTTGGACAATAGATGATGATGCTGAGTATTCAATAGGAGCAGATGGAACAAGTTTATATAATTCAACTGATGGAATTGATTTTTATACATCAGTCCTAAAAATGACAATGGGTTCACACCTTCCTGTGGTTATTAAGATTTCTGAAAGCAATAATCCTGACCAATGGGCTGTGGTAAGAATTGCAAAGCACAAGATAAGTCAGAAAAATCCAAAGTTTATAGATATATCTTTAACATTAGAAGAACAAGTATAGCCACAAAAGTCCTTATCCTCTTAAATGGCTAGGGAAGATCCCTGATAGTTATATTGGGGATTTTCTTTTATAGATTGGATATTTAAAGCCTTAAAATGGTGTTTTTTGGAAGGAAAAGCAAAAGGGGCATACCTAAGCATACCCCTTTTTTGTTTATTTTATTTTACTTCTTTTTCCCATACTTTTTTACAACCATTATTCTCACAGTAACATTTTTTAACCAAGGACATATACTTCAATGTTTCTTTAGCAGTATGTTCGTGAATACTATGCACTTCGCCTTCATGATCACACCAACCAACTGATAATCCAACATCGTGTATTTCTTCATAGCAGTCATAATCTGAAAATCGTTCATCGTTTTTGACTTTCTCTGCTATTACTTTTGAGTATCTTGGTTTAGGCACATGCCATGGATTATATCTCATATCATTACTCCTTTTTATTTGTTTTTGTTTTTCCCTGTTACTAATTAACTTAATACATTTTTAAGTATTAAACAAAGAAATAGTAAAAAACATACCTAAGTCATTGATAATCAACAACTTATATATAAAACTTAATAAAATATTAAATAAATACTACCTACTTATATAAATTTTAAGTTATATTAAGGCTGTTGACAGGGAAAATAAAAAAATGGGAGAAAAAATAATGAATACATTTGATTTTGAAGACATTAAAACATCAATCCTTTATATTAATGATAATAGAACAAATAAAAAAAGTTTTAGCGAAATATTTACCGATATGGAGAATTTAAAAATAGACCTTAATGAGCTATATAATAATTATATTATATTTTTAAATACCGAAAATAGAAAATCATTACAGGCTAATTGGAATTTTTGGATAGATACTTATAAATACTTATCAATACATTTAAACAAACCTTATCAAAAACTATATAAATAACAGGGAAAATAAAAAAAAAGCAAAATAATGGATAACTTAAAATACATATTAAAACACCAAGCAAGAATACCTGAGCTTCAACATCAGTTTGATTGCTATCTTGAAGTAGAGGATTTAACTTATGCAGATATTACTTATCAGGATATAATGGATAATGCTGAATGGACATTGGGCTGTTTTGAGGAAATGGGACACCCTTATTATGAAGCAAGAGTTTTGGGTAAAGATGAGGATGCAATAAAACAATATAAACAAATAAAATCCTTTATTGAAAGGTGGGAGAAAAGATAATGGAAAAAACTATAATGAAATATTTAGTAATAATACAATTCTTTGGAGTGTGTGCTTTAATCTTTAATCACTTCCTTAGAGATTTAACATGGCTGCCTATGGTTTGGTTGTTAATACCATCAATGCTATTAGTTATAGTGTTTGGAGATGGTGATGCTAGATGATTTATTAATTGATCCAAATAGTGATGAATTTGAGTTCTTTCTAATATGGTTGGTAGATAGCAGGGATTTTAAAGCAAAAGAAATAATTGATGTGGTGTTCAGCAGCCACAAGTATCAAATACAAATGGCTGATTACAAACAAGAGCAAAAACTTAGGAGATTGTATGGTGATTAATGGTATAGAGTTTTCAGAAAATGATGTGGTAGATGTTTTAGAAGTTATAAGCAGTTATGATAAATCAGTAGAAGTGTTGGGATATGATAAAGACAATAATGAATATTCTGCTATTGGTTTTTTAAGTTGTGGTGAATTGGTTGAGGTTGATGAAGATACTATTGAGCTAATTGCAAAAGGAGAAAAAAAATGAAACAAAAAGATAGATTGGCTATAATGAAATCTTGGAGAAAAGGGAAAAAAGATAGTTTTGAAAATGTTTTAGAAGGCTTTGATTTTAAATTAACAGGGTTTGAAAAGCTAGTATTAAAAGGTAAAATGACAGATAATTATAATGGGAGGATAAAATGACTATTGCTGATTTAGGTAAAAAATATAAGTTAGATGGGAAGGTTGATTTGTGGAAATGTCATAATAATTGGATATTAACACATGATGCTATAACTAAGATTGCAAATATTGAAGGAATTGAATTAGTAAATATTGCATCAATATATCAATCTGAAACCTGTTGTAGATTTTTAATTACAATGTCAAAAGAAGATAAAACTATAACATCAGTTGGTGAAGCTGATACAAGAAGTGTTAAGATGCCATATATAGCATCAATGGCAGAAAAAAGAGGTATTGATAGGTGTGTATTAAAGTTAATTAATGCTTATGAATATGGTATATATTCAGAAGTTGAAGCTGAAGATTTTAAAAAGGAGAATAACAATGAAAATAAGTAGAATAACAAAAGGCAGTTGGGGTAAAGTAAGAGCTTTCTTTGATCTTGAAACAGAAGAAGGCTTTACTATTAAAGGATTTAAGATTGTAGAAGGTGTTAATGGTTTATTTGTTTCAATGCCATCAGAAAAAAATAAAGATGGTGATTATAATGATACTATATTTGCAAGTAAAGAATTAAGACAAAAATTAAATGATGATGCTTTGCAAGAATATAGTAATCCAACACAGAAGATGTCAGGTGGTATGAGTGAACAACATAGATTAGAAACTAATCCTGATTATTCTGATAAGGATGAAATACCATTTTAATTTAATTAGGGAGGGCAGGTGGTTTCCCACATCCCATAAGTTACTCCATTACCATCTGTCCTTCCTTCCCTGATTATCAAAAAGTGTAAAATTGGGGAGTGTTAGAGTATGGCTCATGTTGCTTTCCTTCGGAAAAAGTGCATTTTAGAGCTTCAAATTTTTGGAAAAAGTATTAAAAACAGGAAATATGATAAATTATGATAAAACTAATATTAGATGATTGTATGAATGTAATGAAGGATTATAAAGATAATCATTTTGATTTGGCTATTGTAGATCCGCCTTATTCAATAGGTGCAGATAAACCATCAAAAAAACCAAATCTTTGCAAACAGAAAAATGGAAACTATTTAAAAGTAGATGCTCCAATATATAACCATAAAAATTGGGATAATAAAATACCTGACAGAAAATATTTTAATGAATTGTTAAGAATAAGTAAAAATCAGATAATATGGGGTGTCAATTATTATAATTATAATTTAAATGGTGGGAGAATAGTATGGGATAAACTTAATGGTGCATCAGATCAATATGGGTGTGAGATAGCATATCAATCTTTTAATAAAAGAACAGATATTGTTAGATATATGTGGCAAGGTATGTTTCAGGGTGTTTATTGTGGATATGATTTAAATAAATCACTTTTACAACAAGGAAATAAATTAAAGAATGAAAAAAGAATACATCCAACTCAAAAACCTGTAAAACTATATGAATGGTTACTGAATAACTATGCAGTAAAAGGGCAGAAGATACTAGATACTCATTTAGGTTCAGGTTCAATAGCAATAGCAGCACATTATTTTGGAGTAGATTTGGTAGGTGTAGAAATAGATGAGGAGTATTATAATAAAGCAAAGCATAGAGTAGATGAATTAACAAAGCAGGAAACATTATTTTGAGATTAAGATATTATAGATGCAGTAAATGCAAGAAACAAACACATAACAAAAGAACCTGTAGGAGGAAGAATGAAAAAAGAAATAACACCTAAGATGTTTTATGTTCAACTTCTTTTAATGTGGTTGCATAAAGAAGAAAGAAGCATGAGTTGGTTGGCTAGAAAATGTGGTGTATCACCTGTATCTGTTCATTATTGGACAACACTTGAACACTTCCCAACAAAGAAACACCAAGAAACAATAAAAGAATTAACAGGGATTGAATTATGAATGGAGGATGGATTTCAGTAAAAAGGTCAGTAATTGAACATGATATAGTTGGATTAAAGAGGTCAGGTAAGTATAGCAAGTTTGAAGCATGGATTTGGCTATTATTAAGGGCTAATTATGAAAATGCAAGGTGTTGCATAGGCAATCAGATTTATGAGCTTAAAAAGGGTCAAATGATAGTATCGCAAAAGAAAATGAGATTGCTATTTGGTTGGTCTAATTCAAAGTTAATCAACTATTTAAAACTGCTTCAAAAAGATAACATGATTGAACTTGAAACAACAAACAAGATGAGTATCATAACTATATTAAATTATAGAGTTATACAAGATAACCAACATCAAAAGAATATCAAAAACACATCAAAAGAATATCAAAAGAATACAATTAATAAGAATATAAATAAGAATAATAATAAAGAAATAAAATACTTTAATGTTTGGTGGAATTTATATAATAAAAAAGTTGGTAAAACAAAAGCAGAAAATTATTGGATTAAAAACATTAAGGTAAAACAAATAGAAGCTATAATGAAGCATACAGAAAAATATGTTAAGATAAGGACTAAACAATATAGAAAAAATCCACACTCATATCTACTTAATAAAACATGGGAAGATGAGATAATAGAAAACCTAACAGATTTTGTAGATGAAAGTTTAAAAGAAAAAGAAAGAATAGTACAAAGAAGGTATGAATTACAAATGCAGCAAATGAAAAAAGAAAGAGAAAATGCACCAACAGATAATGAATGGGATGATATTAAAACTACATTAAATGATTGGAAGAAATAATGGCTAGACCTATATATGAAAATTCAAAGAATAGAAAGATGCAAAGGCAGGTTGCTGATGTAATTGAAAAAAAATGGAATGTTACCTGTAAAGATTTATCATATAGAGATGTAGTTGATTATGCAATGTGTAGGAAAGATGATATAGTTGGTTGGGTAGAGATTAAATGCAGAAATATATATTATACAACACAATTAGAATACATGATTAGTTTACATAAGATTAAAGAAGGTAGATCATTAGCTAAAGAAACAAACTTGCCATTCTTTTTGGTTGTAGCATTTGAGGATGGTATTTATTATTATAAAGATGAAGGTGAAGAACATTCTTTAAGATGGGGTGGTAGATTTTTAACTAAAAGAGATGCAGAGGACCAAGAACCTTGCTACTATATAGATATTAATTATTTTAAGAAAATATAAGAGGAGAAAATATGCTAAAATGTTCAATATGTGATGTACAATACACAATGGATGAAGGTGGAATAGAAGGAACTATTGGAATAATGATGGTTCAGTTTTGTCCTATTTGTTATAGTGGAATATTGGAAATGTCTGCTGAAGTATTAGGAGTGGAATATGATGAGTGATATATTGGAATTAAGAATGAAGATACAATCAGGAAATGTCTTACTGAGAAAGCATTGGTCATATAGAAAACAAGAAAAAAAAATGTGGGGATTACTTATAAGAAACCAAATGAGATTAAAAAAAACCAATAAAGCTGAAAAAAAGAAATATACAATAATGATTATATCATATAGAAAAAGATTATTAGACCCTGATAATTTAGTTAGTGGTATTAAGAATTTATTGGACAGTTGTGTAGATGAAGAACTAATATATGATGATGCACCTGATTACATTGATTTAAAGGTAGAACAGTATAAGGCCAAAGAAGAACATACAATGATAATAAGAAAGGAAATAGATGAAAATAATAAATAAAAATATTAATGATTTGATTGCAGCAGAATATAATCCAAGACAATTAAAAAAAGACCAATATGAACATATAGCAAATTCAATCAAAAGATTTGGTATTGTTGATCCTATAATTATAAACAAAAACAAAGATAGAAAGAACATTATTATTGGTGGTCATCAAAGAGTGAAGGTCGCAAAAGATTTAAAAATTAATACTATACCATGTGTTGAAGTAGATTTGACATTAGATAAAGAAAAAGAATTAAATGTAAGATTAAATAAAAATACAGGTGAATGGAATTTTGATATACTTGCAGATTTATTTGATATGGATAATTTAATTGATTGGGGATTTAAAGAAGATGAATTAGTAGGATTTGCACCTGAAGAAGAAAAAGAAGGATTAATAGATGATGATGAAATACCTGATGATGTAGAACCTGTATGTAAGTTAGGAGATGTATGGGAATTAGGTAAACATAGATTATTATGTGGAGATAGTACAAAAAAAGAAAATTTAGAATTATTATTAAATGGTAATAAAGCAGATATGGTATTTACAGACCCACCTTATAATGCTTTAAAAAGTTGGAAAAAAGATGAAGCAAAAACAGAAACAAGATTAAATCCAAATGATTGGTTTAAAAATGATAATATGGAATGGGATGAGTATTGGAATTTTTTAAATAAACATTTTTCTGTAAATAAAGCAGACTCCTTATATGTATGTTGTGATTTTAGAATATATGGAGATTTAGTTAATTTACTAAAAGCAAAAGGGTATGAATTAAAACATTGTATTGTTTGGGTCAAAAATGTTTTTGGTTTAGGTAAAAGGTATAGATTTAAACACGAATTTGTAGTTTATTTAACTAAAAGCAACCCTAAATTTGTAGGCAACAATTCACAAGCAGATGTATGGAATATTGATGTTGATAGGAACTCAGACCATAAAACACCTAAACCTGTTGAATTACCTCTTAGAGCAATTAAAAATACCATTAAAGCAGGAGCATTATGTTTAGATGGATTTCTTGGTAGTGGAACAACGCTAATTGCGTGTGAAAAAACAAATAGAATATGTTATGGTATGGAGCTTGATGAAAAGTATTGTGATGTCATAATTAACAGATGGGAACAGTACACAGGAAACAAAGCAAAACTAATAAATAATTTCCATACTAAATAAATTATCTTATATTATGTTGTAATATTTACCTAATATTTAAACATTTTATGGCTAAAAAAAAATCAGTAGGAAGACCAAAAAAATATAATATACCAACAGATAAGCTAGAACAATTAGCTTCTTTTGGTTGTACTAATACTGAAATAGCTTCATTCTTTGGTTGCAGTCCTGATCTTCTAGAAAAGAATTATTCGGAATTTCTGACAAAAGGTAGAGATAAAGGAAAAATTAGATTAAGGCAATTACAATTTAAAGCAGCAGAAAAAGGTAATGTAACTATGCTAATATGGCTAGGTAAACAAGTATTAGGCCAAACAGATAAGCAAGAAGTTGAACTAATTAAACCAATAGATGAAATAGAATTTGATGGGTTATAATCTGCGACTACATAAGGAAGATTACTTCCAACACCAATGGGATTTTCTTACAAGCAAAAAACCTATATCAGGATTAATTTCAGGCTATGGAAGTGGAAAAACATTTATCTTCACAAGGAAAGTATTCTGCCAACATATTATGAACAAGAATAAGAAAGGTGTATCAAATGGGTGGGTTGTATATCCAACTTATGATTTAGCAGATGAATTGTTTGTTGAACCATTTAAAGATTTACTAACAAGCAAAGGCATACCATTTGATTATAATATATCTAAGCATAAGTTCAAGACACCATATGGTATTATTAAATTATATCAGTTGCAGAAACCTCAAAGGATTATTGGTGCTGAATTAACATATATTGGCTTTGATGAATTTGATGTAGAAAGCTATAAGAATTGTGATATGGCTTTCAAGAAGTCAATAGGCAGAATGAGAGGGTCAGATAATTGTCAGATATTCATAGTATCAACTCCTGAAGGTTATCATTACTGCCATAAAATATTTGTAGAAGATGCTTCAGATGATAGAGTATTGATACATGGTAAGACAACTGATAACAAATTTTTACCTGATAGTTATTTAGAATTAATGAGAAACACTTATGATGACAGATTATTAGATGCCTACATGAATGGTCAATTTACTAACTTACAACAAGGGAGTACATATTATGCTTTCAATAGAGAACAGCACACAGGTCAAGTATCCTATAGCAATCAACTACCCATTCGCATCTCAATGGATTGGAACTGTGACCCATTATGTGCAGTCATTTGGCAGAAATACACACAAGCACCTGAAATACGAGTGGTCAAAGAAATATCATTACACCATCAAGGAGAAGGTGACCTAATGACACAAAGAATGTGCGATACTATTAGAGAATTATATCCAAGAAACAACTATATAGCTTATCCTGATGCTACAGGTACAGCTAGACATTCATCTGCACAATACTCTGATATTGATATAGTAAGAAGAAATGGAATTAAAGTTAATGTTGCTCATATTAATCCAAGAGTAGTTAATAGAGTTAATGCAATGAATAAACAGTTTTCAGATAATAATGTTATTATAGATACATCATGCAAAGATTTAATTGGTGACCTTGAAAAAGTTACCAACAAACAAGGAACAAGAGAAATAGACAAATCAAACAAGAGCTTGTCGCATATGACTGATGCACTTGGCTATGGAATTTCATGGGAGTTTCCTGTGATTCGCCCAAGCATTGGAACAACAGACAGATAACAGGAGAACAACAATGATACCAAATCTAGGCAAATTAGCAGTTTACATAAGCAAATGGGATGTTAGTCAGCAAAGAAAGAATAATTGGAAGAAGGGTAGGTATAAAGCAATGGATTATTATAAAGGCAATACTGCTGAATATACATCTAAATACTTTAGTAAATCTACACTATCAAAGGTTGTTACAGGTAATGTGAATGTTACAAAAAGAGTTATAGATAGAGTATCACTTGTATATATGACACCTCCTATCAGGACATATACTAAAGAAGATTTACCTGATTTGTTTGTTGATAAAGATATGAAGCTGCAAAGATTAGAAAGAGTTACTAATTTATTAGATGCAGTATTATTTAAGCCCTGTTGGAGAATGGGTGAAGAAGGTGGCCATATAGAGTATGATATTATATGGGATTATGAACCTATATTTGAAGATGATCCATTAAATCCTTCTGCTATTATATATCCTATTGCAAAGAAAGCTACTGTGCTTGATACTACTCCTGAACTATGGGCTTATTGGGATGCAGAAAACCACTTTACATTTGATGCTAATGGAAAGCATTATACAGCAGATGATAATCCTGAGATGATTAATCCCTATGGTAGATTACCATTTGTTGAATGTTACAGGGAAGGCAAACCTGAAATGGATTACTTAGATACCAATGCTTCCAATGATTTAATAACTACTAATCTTGAAATCAATGTAGCAGAAACAAATAAAAATGCTAATGTTATGTTTCAATCATTCGGATATCTGTTTGTTAATGGAGCAGGAATTGATAAAGACACAATGCAGATAGGTCAGGACAAGATTAATTATTTAGGTGTTGATGGTAGCATATCTATTGTATCACCTCCTAATGCAATACCTGCTCTTGATGAAAGCATTAAATCATCTTATAAAATGTTAGCACAGAACTATCATCTACCTACATCATTTGCTGAAGGTACTACTGCTGAAAGTGGTGTTGCTCTTAGAATGAGAAACCAAGAACTAACTGATGATAGAAAATCAGATGTATCTAGGTGGAGAGATATTGAGTTTAAGTTGTTTGAGTTAGAACAATTAATAATAGCAGTTGAGATGGGGCAAGATGCAGGGGATTTAGAAGATGTAGATTTTAGTGAAAGTGTTGATATACTATCTGACCAAGAACAAAGAGAGAAATGGGATTGGGAATTAAGTAAGGGTATTATTGATTTAGCAGATATTATGATGCAGAAAAATCCTGATCTAACAAGAGAAGAAGCAGAAGAATTACTTGCAGAAAAGAAAACAACATTTGGTGAACCTGAAGAAGTAGAAACACCTGAAAACTCACTACTTGCAGCACTAGCTAAACCTGTTGAATAATGGCTAATCAAAACCAAATAGATAATTTATCAGAACAAATATCTTTAATATTAAATAAAGCAAGAGAAGAATTGATATTTGATTTGTTTAAATTAGGAGAAGAACTTAATGATGAAGTATTATTTATGAAAGCTATACAAGAACTTGATATAGCAGATGCACTAAGAAAAAAAACAATTAAAGCATCAAGTTTATATGTAAATGCACATAGGAAAGTTTTAGAAAGCACTATTGGATTTGCTCAAATAGAAGCAGGAACATTATCATCATTCATAGCATTAAATCAATCTGTTTTAGATAATGCAGTAATAAATACAGTTGCTGCACATATAAGAAATGAAGTAGCTAAAGGAATGTTAGCAGGATTATCACCACAAGCAATAGCAGATAGTGTTGCAAGTGCATCAGTATCTACTAAACAAATAGAAACTTTAATTAATACTTCTTTATCTACTTATGGTAGAATGGTAACAAATCAAATGATGAAGGTTGCACCATCAAATACTAAATATGTTTACATTGGACCACTTGATGATAGAACTAGAGATGAATGTTTAGAGTATGCAGGTGCAGGAGCAATAACAGAAGCACAAATAATATCAAATGGTTGGGAAGCATCTTTATCTGATGGTGGTGGATTTAATTGCAGACATAAATGGGAGATTGCATCAGAAGAAGGAATTAAATTCTTTGAAGGAGATAAAGCTAATGCTTGATGCAAAATTCTTTTTTAGAGTTGGCCCTAAAGTCAGAGATAGATATAGGGAACATATATTTATAAAAGCTAAAGATGTTTATGGGAAACCATTTAAAGGTTATTCTACTTATGGTTCAAAATGGGTAACAATGAATGTAAAAAAATCTTTTAAACAATCTGCACCAAAAAAAGGCTATTCATATAATGAAGCTAAAAAAGGAAAAATGTTTCCATTTCAATCAGATGAATATGCGAACAGCAATGCACCTGTATTAACATCTGCCTTACTAACAGATTATAGTTTAATTAGAACATCATCAGGTGGATTTCAAATAGGTTGGAACAAAGAAGGAGCAAAGGTTATTCATTTGGCAAAGATGGGTAGAGTATTGACAGCAGATAATCAGCCATTACCTGATAAAGTAATAAGATATTTAAGCAAAGAAGCAGGATTATATATAAATAAACAGATGCCAAAAGGCACTAAAACTTACAGGATTGGAAAATAAAAAGTGTTTTATATCACAAAAAATAATTTATATTATGATTAAGAATTTTCAATAATAACTCACAAAAGAGGAAACAAATGTCAGAAGAAAATAATGTAGAAACTCAAAATACTGAAGAAACACAGGCTAACAATCCTAGCACAGAAGCTAGTGATAAAAATGTACCCTATGATAGATTTGCAGAAGTTAATCAGGCAAAGAATGATCTAGCAGGACAGGTTGGTAAACTACAAGCTCAGATTGATAAAATGAACTCTGATAATAAATCAAAAGCAGAAGCTAAGTTGGTTGAAGATGGTAAACTTAAAGAAGCGCTTGATTTAATGACTAAAGAAAGAGATACATTTAAAGAACATTCTGAACAATGGAATACATACCAAGCTGATAAAAGAGAAAATCTTATGTCTAAACTTACTAATGATGATGATAAATCTATTGCAGAAGATTTGAGTTTAAATAAACTAGAAACTTATGTTAATAAGGTTGTTAATGTAAATGCTCCATCTACATCAACTGCAAGGGCCACAAGTGGTTCAGCAGGAGAGTTTGGTGGATATTCTTCCTATGTTGAATGGGCTAGTAAAGACCCTAAAGGATATGAAGAAGCTAACAATACAATCAAAGGTGGCAATATCAAAATAGGCTATGGTGAATAAGAAACATAGTGTATTAGCAGGTGTTGATTATGACCCTGAAAATGATATGGAATTAAAGCCACAAAAAGATGGTGATGTTGATGTTAGATACAAGAATGGGAAAATGTCCTATGATGAATACATTGATGAAATGGAAACAAGGGCAAATAACCATGCTGAAGGAAAATCTTTAACATCAAATTCCATTGGTTTGTTTGGTGGGTTTGGCAAAGGCAAATTAAAAAAACCTTATAAAACAGATTAATTACTGTCAAAATGAAGGCTCAAAAGAGCAGTTGAAAGACAGATAAATAGGAGTTAGTATCATGGCTGAAACAGATACAGGGGTAGCTGCAGGTGGATTAGGAAAAATTATAGGTGATGCAGTTATTGCATTTAACCATACTAATGTAATGCTACCATTAGTAACAACAAAACAAGCAGTAAAAGGTGCTATAACAATCGGATTTCCTGATTATACAAAAGTAGCTTCAAGTAGTGTAGCAGAAGTAGCAGATGGTGTAGATGAAGCAGATGTAACATCAATAACAACAACTGCTAGAAATTGCACAATTAGCGAACATGTAATCAGAGCAGATATTACTGATTTAGCAAGAATGGGTAATGCTGACGATTTAACAGGTAATGTTGGACAAATACTTGGTAATGCAGTTGCAGCAAAACTTGATGATGACCTAGTTGAATTAGGTAAAACATTCTCTCAAACAGAATGTGGTGCTGCTACTACATTAGCACTATCTCATGTTTTTGGCTCTATGCGACAATTAAGAGCAGCAGGTGCGCCATTCCCATATAATTTGGTATTATCACCAAAACAAGTTTGGGGTGGAAAAGGGTTGATTGCATTAACAAATAATGGTGCATTAGATACAGCAGGTTCTTCAACAACTGATACTGCTACTGCAAGACCTATTGGATTGCTAGGTAGTAAAGGTGAAGAAGCAATACAAACAGGGTTTGTTGGTTCTATTGCAGGTTTTAATGTTTATTGGTCAGACCAAATAGATGAAGATGTAAGCTCAGGTGGAGATGCAGCAGGATTTGCATTTTCTAAAGGTGCTGTTGGTTTAGGTATTGGTTCTGAAGGATTAATAAGAATAGAAACTGAAAGAAATGCTTCTTTTAGATCTACAGAATATGTTGCTGTAGGTTTTTGGGGGCAAGTTGAGATAAAAGATGCCTTTGGTGTTTATATCTTATCAGATGTTTCTTAATTAACAATCAATGACAGAATATATATGGGTGGTGGTCGGACACTACCCATATATGTAAAGGAGAAAATTAATGTCTAAATATTTCAAAAAACCTAATGGTGTTGTAATAGAAGTAACAAGTAGTCATGACCTTGCATCATTAAAAGAAAGATTTGTTGAATGTGATGTAAATGGAAAAGAAATTAAAAAAGAGAAAAAAAAATCTAAAAAGAAATCTAAAAAGAAAGCAGGGAAATAATGGCAATAACAGCAAAAACATTTATTCACAATGACGATAAGTTGTTAGGTGCAGATGGTAGTGCAGATGGAATACTACCTGAAGATGTACAAGATTGGATCACAGCAAATGGTGGTACAATAGATGGTACATCAAATTTAAATATTACTTGTTGTCCTTATGGAAATAATCAAATATTTACACTAATAGTTTTAGATGACAATACTTAATAAATGTCCTTAATAGCTGACATAAAAAGACATGAAGGCTATTCCAAGAAGGTTTATAAGGATACACTAGGATATGACACTATTGGAATTGGTTTCCTTGTATCTTCATTGGAACTTGATGAAGATGTATGTGATATTATTCTTGAAAGAAGATTGAGAAAGAATGAACAAGTGTTGGAAAGAAAACTTACTTATTATCATGGATTGCCACAAAATGTAAAAAATATCCTTCAGAATATGTATTATCAGCTAGGAAATAGATTATTTAATTTTGTTAAAACATTACACTTTATAGAAACAGGACATTATAAGGCAGCAAGTGTAGAAATGCTTGATAGTTTATGGGCCAAGCAGACACCTAATAGAGCAAAAGAACTATCATATGAAATGGGGAAATGTGAGTGAATATAGGCGATTATTTATTAAAGAAGAATATTATAACCAAGAAGCAAAGGGAAAAAGCTGAACTTGAACATGAAGTATCAGGTAATAAGTTTGGTAAGTGTTGTTTAGATTTAGGCTTTATTACTAGAACAGAATTAAATCAAGCATTAAAAGCTATACAGAAAAATCAATCAGGAGAAAAGAAAACAATGGCTACAGAAATAGGTGAGAATAGTAAGTTTACTTTTGATTTAAAGTTTATAGTTACAATAGGTGCAGTAATAGTATCTGCTTCTGCTACTTATTTTAGTATTCAAGGTTCAATAGATGAATTAAAATCTGCTAATAGTCCTTCAAGATTAGAATACACACATTTAAAAGATAAGATTGAGAGCATAGAGAGCAATGGTGATTTAAAGTTAATAACATATCAATTAGAACAATTTAAAGAAACATTTACAGAGATTAAGGGATTGGCATCTACACTATCTCCACTTGCTAGTGATTTACAATCAATAAAATCTGATGTAAATAATTTAAAGAATAAAAAAATAGATATACCTGATGTTGATCTATCAGGCATAGAAAATAAAATAGATGCACTATCAAACAAGATAGATGGATTTGAAGCAAGATTAAAGAAGGTTGAAAAGAATGTTGGAGGAAGATTTTGATAAAAAAATTATTAATATTTATACTTGTAGGTTACTCATTAGGGAGTGGTTTCTTTAAATATGCAACTACTTATACCTCTTTCAATATCCAAACACCAAATCAAATCAAAGGCACATTTGCAGAACTTGATGATAATTACTCCCTAAACTTTGGAATAAGAAAGATTGCAAGATATGACTACCAAGCAAAATTAGATTTTTATGATGGTACAGAAGAAAATATAACTGACAATGCTTTTATGGGTGCAGTAAATGGATGGGAATATTTATTTAATTATTCAGATGTACAGGTTAATGGGTTGGGATATAGTGACACTAAGTTTTGGATTAGAAATGCAAAAGCAGATTTAGTATATAAATTTAAGTATTATAAAATTGATAGCAGAAACCTTGAGTTCTTTCAAGGTGATGCAAGGTATAGGATGTCACATAATAACCTTGAAATTAGTGCAGGATTGGCTTTATTAGGTCATTCTGCTTATGGTTATGATGCTTATGCAGAGTATGATGATTTTTGGTGGTTTTTGGCTTATGATTATGGATATACTGATTATAGTATTCCTGCATTTGACCTAAATCAAAATGGAATTATAGATGACCCATATTATGTATGGATAGAAACAGACCCTGAAACATTAGAAGGATATTGGGTTGAGTTTTATGAAGGAACAAATTATTATTGGGAAGATGAAGATGGTAATCAGGTAGCAAATAGTGATGCAGAGTTTGCTCAATATCATTTACCATCAATTATAGCAGATTATAATCAGGATCAAATAGATGCACTAGATTTTCAATCATCTGCTTCTATTGTTCTTGGATTAGATTATTATTGGAGTAATGAAGATTTTTATTTTCACACATGGTCATCAATTATGCCTATTAGCAAAGGATTAACAGAATATGCCTTTGTAGATGATACTAAATATGAAGCAGGAATATTAATAGGTTATAATATTGGAAATATAGGATTATTCCTTGAAACTAATTATTTGAATATGTTTAAGGAACAATACACACTAACAACAGGTATTAACTATCAATTTAAATAAGAGAGGATAACATGGCAAATACTATAGCTAATCAGTTTACAGGATTACCAATAGAAAACCTTATATCTGCACCATTATTGGCAGCAGCAGAAGGACAAAAATCTTTAGCATCTACAACTGCTTCATTTATAACTGAAGTTGGAATGGATGATAAAGGTAATACAAAATCAGTGACATTTAATTATGATGATGGGTCAGAAAAAGTAGTATTAGATGTTCCATTATTATCAATAATTAATGTACCAAGTTTATGTGTTGATAGTATAGATGTTGACTTTAATATGGAAGTTTCAACACAAAGTTCTACTAAATCATCTACTGATACAAGTGCAACAGTAAATGCTTCATGTGGCTTTGCTTGTTGGAAAGCATCATTTGAAGGTAAGGTATCACATCATTCTGAGAGTAACAGAAGTTCAGATACATCTGCTAAATATTCTATATCAGTTAAAGGCAAACAAGAAAAGCCTGAAGGTCTGATGAAAGTTTTAGATATGCTTAATAATTCAATAGGTAAAACTAAGGGAGCTTCAACACCTGCAACAGATAATGGATAAGGTTGAGAAGGGTAGCTTTTTAGACCATCTTACCAAAGGATTATATGATGCAGTAGTTCAGGCTCAGGCATTAGCAGAGAACCAACATATAGAAGCATTAAATAAGTTTTTTGATAAAGAAGGAAATCCTGAATGTTTAGATGTTAAAATACCTGATAATAAAGGTAATATTCAGGATGTAAAGATACCTTTAATAACATTAGCACCACAAAGTTCAATCAAGATTAAAGAGCTATCAATGGAATTAAAAGTTAAATTAAATTCATTTGGTAAAAGAAAATCAAAACTAGGTGGTGGAATATTTTGCAAGAAAGATGCAGGTGCAATAGAAGCTGATTTAGGTGCTTCAATATTACCTAAAAGAAATCAATATGCAAATTTGAAGGTTACATTTGAAGGAACTGATCCACCTGAAGGTGTGGTTAGATTAAATAATAACTTAATTAAACAAATACCATAAAGGAGAAATATGGAACTATTATTAGGTAATTGGGAATGGGTTTTACTAGCAACTTATGTTATAGAAAAAGTAGTAAAACTTTCACCATCAAAAAAAGATGATGTAATATTTGACATGGTTTTAAGTCCTATATTCAATGCAATTAAAGGCAAAAAATGATACAATCTTTATTAATAAAAAAGATAACAAACTTAGTTATTGAAAGAATATTGGTAAAAAATCAGAAAGATATAAATGAATTTACAAGTAATGTTAAAGAGCTTGATATAAAATTCAAAAAAATGAATGCAAGAATAAAAGCTATTGAAGATATAGTTACTAAAATAAAATAATGGCTAGTAATTTCACAGAAACAATCAACTCGCTTCAAAATGTTTTTCAAAAATTTCTAAAGAATATAGTCAGTTTAGGTGATGATAGTACATTGGAAACCGATCTTAAACCATTGAAAGTTGGTGATAAAACAACACCAATAGAATTATCTGAAAATGAAGTAAACATAAATGGAACATTAAATTATAATGGTTCTGAGGTTATTACAGAAGCAGGGGATGTAGATAGTTTGAATGATTTATCTGATGTTACTTATGTAGATGGCGATTTAACCATAGATGGATTAGATAAAATAATATCAGGCTCTTTGGTTAGTGATAGTAGTGGGGATATAACCTTAGATGCTTTTGGTGGCGATATCTACATATTGAAAAGTGGTACTAATTATGGTCATATAGATATGGGGACTGTTGGTAAATTCAAAATCAAAGGTGCAAGTAGTAGTCAAGTGGACATAATATCAACAGGCTCATCAGCTAGTATAACTCTAACCTCAGGCGATAATATAACTATTGATGCTACTGATACTTTAATCATAGATAATGATGGTACTTATATAATGAAAAAAGATGGTACTGAATTTAGTGCTGCTAATTCTGCCTATGCAGGAATGATTTTAGGATACACTGATATAGGATTAGATGAAACTCATGCAACTTATGATTTGACCACAAATTTTGAAGTCCCTACTGATGAATTTGGTGTAACATTTACTGCTCCTCCTAGTGGCAATGTAGAAATATTTATACAAATACTATTTAATTGTGGAGTTACAGGACAAGGTGATTTGTATGCAGGTTTATCAACAGCAAATGCAACTTCAGGATATAGTGCCTTAGAGGATTTTCATGAAGAAGCAGCAGTTGACCCAAATGCAAGAGGGTTTCTAACATTAGTTCATCATTCATGGACACTTACAGGATTAACAGCAGGAACATCTTATACTTATTATGCAGGATTTAAAACAACACATACAGGAGGCACACCAAAAATCCTATGGGGTGGTTCTTCAAGCGTGAGGTATCCTGATTTTATAATGAAAGCAACAGCATTACCTGCAACAATATCAACTTAGTTTAATTAATGATTATAAAAATAAAAATATTATACTATATTATAAACAAATAAAAGGCAAAATTTTATGAGTTTAACCAACAAATCACCATCAGAAACCTATAAAGATATACTATATGTAGATAATTCTAATAGTGGAGTTGATAGTTCATCTAGAACTATAAAATCAGGTAGTGGTGCAGATACTTCAACCTCTATATCGGACAGAGCATTACATGTCAGGGCAGCCACTAATAATACCTCAGCTTTTAATGTTCGAAATGCAGGAGGAACAGAAAAATTTTTAGTAGATACTTCAAATAATTATGTAAAAGCTAATGGTGTTCATGTTAATACTCAATATTCTTATTTTTGTGTAAGTGCAGGATTTGGAACTTCATATACAGCTAATACACATCATGCAGTCCCATTTGTTGATGGCAATTATCCTGCAACATTATATCCTGTATCGCTTGGAACAGGAACAGACCCTGCAACATCATTTACAACATCAGAAGGAAATCAAACAAGAGCATCAGATTTAGTTACTTGTATGTGGTTTCTAGATTTGCCAATAACTATTGATGCAGTTACTTGTTTAGAAGGTGCAGATACTGCAACAGGAGATACAACAAGAATGCACTTATTCAGCTATGATTTTACAAGTGGCTCTACATCTGCATTAACTAATGGAACATTATTAGCTCACAATTCTGATACAACTAATGCAGGAAGTGAGCAGGCATATAAATCAACTATGACTATAGATAGTGCAAATGTAGCAAAGGATAAGGTAATATTAGCAGCATTTAGGGCTGATAGTGTAAACTCAGATTATAGTTTAAGAATTGGTGTCAGATACCATATTACAGGCACATAAAAAGGAGAAACATGGCAAAAAAGAAAAAATTAACAGCAAATTTAGATATAGTAGCAGATAAGAGTTATAGTTGTAGTGTTTCAAAAGATTATAATGATACATTTGTTATAGAGCAGGAGCTGAGTGATGCTGACACATTTATAAAATTAACAGGATTTAGTAAAGATATTGGAAGTTTAACAGCAGCAAATGCAAAAGCAATAGTTATTAAGAATATTAGTAATATTGCAGCTGAAATATTGATAGAGACTTATGATTGGAGAGATGATAGTGATGGGGAAGATGCTGATGTTCAAAATAGCATTGATATTAATGCAGAAGCAACAGGTGGTGGAGCAACTGCATTGAGGCATATATCATTATTATTACCTGCCGGAGATTTCTTCTATTTAAACACCAACAGATTATTGACTTATGCTATGCTTAATTATGCTACTTTGGAAAGTGCTGCAAACGCAGATTTAGGTCAAATTGAAATATTGCCAAGTGCAATTAATGTAGGGAATGAATATAAAGCTGTTAAGGTTATAAGTGGTACTACTTATGGTGGAGGTTCGGGAATTTTGGTTAATGATGCAGATGCTATGTCAGTATCAGATACTGCAATGGTTGTAGATGAAGGGGATTGGTTTAAAGCAGGGGATTTATTATTTCTAGCAAATAATGAAATTGTAGAAGTTCAGTCAGTATTAGGACACACTTTAACTATAAAAAGAGGTTTTTTGGGAACTCCTGCTGCTGTTATTGCTGATGACCAAGTAATTAATTATTTCTTTGGTAATGAATATTTGCCATTTGACACAGGAAAATGTCAATCAAATGCAGATGGTAGGTTCAAGCAAAGAGGTGCTTTTTTTGGCTATGCTAGAACTGATGATAAAAAGGTAGATGGATTGGTGGCAGGTAGTGTTTCAATACTTTTAGGATATACAGAGGGTGGATATTTAGATTGGGGTTTATCAGGAATTACTGCGAACTCTTCAACAGGTTTGTCGGCAAATACACAATATACTTTTCATGTAGTTGTAGATGAATTTAATGCAGGTGGATTTGATAGTGTTTCAAGTGAAACTGCAATAGCATTTACAACAGATGCAAGTGACACAACATGGGCAGGAAGTAGTAATGCAGTATTGCCTAAAATTCAAGCAGTATTTGATGAACAATTTTATACAACAAGTTCAGGATTAAAAAATAAAAAAGTAACTATTGGTATTCATAATGGAGATATAAGAGTTGCATCAGGTAGCAATCATTCAGATACTATCGTTGGTATAGGTAATGTTTCAGGAACTACACCATTTGGTGTAGGCAATTTTCCACCATTAGCTTCAAGTGTGCCTGATTTATTAGGTGCTATTTATGGAGGAGGAACAACAGACACTATATGCTATGGTCCTGTTTCTTCATTACCCCCTGAAACTATTGTAAATGATGTTACAGGAACCACAGAAGTTAATTCAAGTGCTTTTATCTTAGATGATGGGAATGGAAACCTTTTATATAATGGCACTATTGTTGGAGGAATTTCTTATACCACAGGTCATTGTCATTGGCATATTCCAAGTGTACCTAATGCTGAATTCAAGATATGGGGAGTATCACATTCGGCTCATAGTGGAGGTGCATCAAATATAGCAGGTGGGTTTAACAGCATTTCAGGTATTCATGCAAGAAGTGTTAATAAGACAGAAAATAGCAAACTACAATTATTATTATTTGGATAGGAGAATAGATGGCTTCAAATTTCAGTTATGCAAGTATATCAGATTTAACAAAATACTTTAATAGAGTAAGTGATTTTGATAGTAAGGTTCAGATATTTCCTACTTTAACATCAGGCAATCTTCATTTATTTAGAGATAGTGGATATGTTGATAAATTGTTTGTAAATGGTGAAGAACTTGCAGCAGCACAATCTACATCAGGTGCAGTAGATAGTAATGGAGAATGGTTTTATGCAAGTGGAACAAATCAGGTAGAATATTATAATAGTAATTATTCTTCTACTACAATTAATGAACAAATATTTGAAGCAGGTGTAGATTTTGAAGATTTTATAAATCAAACATTAACAGATGCTTCCCTTGAATTACACAATTATTTAGATGCAAGATATTCAACACCACTTGAAAAAATAAAACAAGTTGATGCAGATACTGCTGCACTATCAGTTGCAGAAGAATATGATCCTATCATAATTAAAGCAACTTGCTATATAGCAACTGCAAATCTTATAAGAGCAAAAGAAGGTGCATCAGAGGAAGCAGATTATTTTTATTCTCTAG
>VTLG01011210.1_pt1 | contig 31610 bp, 47 predicted proteins | sample 4694571 | NCBI WGS metagenome assembly VTLG01 (sample SAMN12604809, study PRJNA352737) | marine metagenome | biome: ENVO:00000447; feature: ENVO:00000209|ENVO:00000569|ENVO:01000036; material: ENVO:00002151; isolation source: viral sequences binned using virsorter ...
CCGTGGAAAATATCCTGGCCCCGGCTGCTGGCGATGTCGCTGGCATACGAGGATAACACCGGCATGAAAGTCGGTGCGGCTTTTAATCGCCACTACACGGCCGTCGTGTATGCCGCCAAGCGAGTCGATGCCTTGTGCGAAACCGATGCGGCATTGGCAAAGGAACGGGAACAATTGAAAGGGGTGTTGTGTGGATAATTCCAACCAACTTGCCTGCCTGTCCCTCTGCACCGGCTACGGCGGAATCGAACTTGGACTTGAACGAGCTGGCGTTCCTCTGCGGCCAATCGTTTATGTGGAGAGGGAAGCATTCGCCGCAGCGAACCTGGTCGCAAAGATTGAAGCGGAACAAATGGCTCCGGCGCCTGTCTGGACGGATGTTAAAACCTTCCCATATTCAGACTTTCACGGCCGCGTGGACATCCTGCTTGCCGGCTATCCCTGCCAACCGTTCAGCGCGGCAGGACAAAGAAAAGGCGAAGCCGACGAGCGACACCTATGGCCATTCATTGCAAGAGGAATTGCCGCTTGTCAGCCCCGACTTGTGTTCGCCGAAAACGTCGAAGGACACTTGTCCCTTGGGATTAAGGACGTCTTCAACGACCTGGGCCGAATGGGTTACGAGTACACGGCAGGATTATTTAGCGCGGAGGAAGTCGGCGCAAGCCACAGAAGGAAACGGCTGTTCTGGCTCGCGGTGGACAACTCCTGCCGCGAGGGATTGGAAGGACTCAAGCGGGATGGCAACAACCCGCAGCGATGGCCGGAACAGATTAGACCAGTTGCCGCGCCAGGTTTTTGCCAACACGAATGGGAGGAACCCCGAACGGTGGCCGACGCCGACAGCAACACAGGCGGAAAAGCCGCAGGGGCCGAACAGCAACCAGAAGGGACTCGAAAGCCAAGCCAAATGGGCGACACCGGAGGCACAGAACCAAACCGGCTACCAGACGAAGAATGGCCAAGTGTTTCCGAGGTTGGGGAGTCAGGCAAACGGCAAACTGAATCCGAACTGGGTGGAACAATTGATGGGGCTGGATGTCGGCCGGACGCAACTGCCAACAGAGTGGACAGATTGCGACTGTTGGGCAACGGAGTCGTCCCGCAAACAGCAGCAAAGGCATGGGTGACGTTATGGGAGAGATTGAACAACTAAAACAAAAGCTGCCGCTGCCGGATTTGATGCGGCAACTTGGTTATGCCGAGTTTGCCAAGCGGTTGGTTTGTTCGCCTTTCCGCGAGGACAAAAATCCTAGTTGGGGAATCTACGAGGACGCGAAGGGGTGGCACTTCAAGGACTTCGCAACCGGCGAGAATGGCGACGAATTGGACTTTCTGGCCATCCACAACAAATGCGACGCCAAGCAGGCGCTCAAGCTATATCAGCAGTATGCCGGCAACACTCCAATCGAGGCCACCGTCAGCATCGGCGAACTGCCGCCGCAGGATGAATGGACGCAGGCGGTCGAGGCATTGGTGGCCAAAGATAAGTGGCTTTTGCAGTTGGGCCAGAAGCGTGGCTATTCCAAGACCCTGCTGGCCGGCCTAATCGAAAACGGACTGATTGGCCTGCATGATAAATCCATCGCCTTTCCCATTTACAACCAGGGCGGCGTTTTCCAGGGAATGCACTTGAGGGGCGCGAACGGTTGGCGGATTACCGGCGGCGGAACCGAGCCATGGCTAATCGGCCAGCACGATGCCAAAAACGTCCACGTTTTTGAATCGCAATGGGACGCCTTCGCTATGATGGATACGCTTGGATATGGCAATGGCGCTTGGAATAGCGAACGGGATTGCGTGCTGATTAGTCGCGGCGCCAGCAACACCAAGAAGCTGGCCGACTACATCGGCGAAGGCCAGAAGGTTTACATTTGGGGCCAGAATGACGAAGCAGGCGAGAAGTTCGTGCGTAAGGTGGCAGAATTGGCGCCTGGTGACGTTTTAAAGGTAAGCGTGCCTGGTGCATACAAGGACGCACAGGAGTGGCTTAAAGCGGAAAACAAGGACGCACTAAAGACCGGCCTGGCATTTGCGCGGCCGTTGGAAGTTGCCAAGGAACCGGACAAGGAACAGCCGGCGGCCTTTAGGATTCGCTCCTACTCGGAACTGTCCACGGAATCAATGTCGGTGCCGCCTCAAGTCATCGACGGCGTCATCTACAAGGGCGGCAAGCTGATTGTCGGAGGCACCAGCAAGGGCCGGAAAACCTGGTCGCTCATGGACTTGGCGGCAGCAATCGCCACGGGCGGCAAGTGGTGGGGATTCCAGGCAAACCTTGGCGACGTGCTTTATGTGAATTTCGAGTTGCAGGATTTCCTGTTTCGGCAGCGGATGGATGCGATAATAAAGGCCAGAAAAGCCAAAGACTTGTCGCGCCTCCATGTAATGAATCTGCGCGGCCATGCGGCAGATATGACCGATTTGCGGCCGCCAATCGAACAGGCTATCGAGAAACACGACTTTTCGCTGATAATCTTCGACCCTGCCTACAAAATGCTGGGCGATAGAAGCGAGAACGATGCAGGCGAGATGGCCGACCTAATGAACGAATTTGAGGCATTGGCGGTGCAATCCGGTTCTGCCGTTGGTTTCGCTCACCATTTCAGCAAAGGCAACCAGGCTGGCAAATTCGCCATCGACCGCATGAGCGGCAGCGGCGTGCTGGCACGTGACCCCGATGCCATTATCACGCTGACCGACCATGAAGAAGAGGACTGTTATATCTGCGAGACGACCCTCCGCGCTTTTCCCGCGCTGCCGCCGTTTGGGTTGCGCTGGGACTTTCCGCAGTTGCGCCCCTGCGCCGACGTGGATGTTGAGGGGATACGGCAGCCAGGCAGAAAGAAGAAATGCAGCGAGAAGCAGCTAATTGACCTTATGCCGCCAAGGAAAGGCATCAAGGCTGCCGAGTGGATGGATTTAGCCAAAGAGGAACTTGGAATCAGTCGGCCGACCTTCTACCGACTCCAGAAGCAGCTATCCGACAGCGATATGATTTACAAGCAGGAGGACGGTTTTTGGTATCGAATGGCTGCTGTCACCGTCAAATAAGGGAATTTGAGACAAATGAGACGTAAGTCGTTGATAATGAGTGGTTTGGCGGAAAAAACTGGTCTGTCTCAAAATGGCACTTTAGGCCTTTTGATGACAGCGGTTTTTTCTAGGAAAAATGGTGTCTCAAAATCTCAAAATATATATATATAGAGATTATGAGACAAAACGATTTGAGATGAAGGCAGAAGAACTAGCGAAATTGGCAAGAGGCAAGAGATGGAAAGAATACACTACCGACGACCAACTACCTGGCGGTTGGGTTGAAGTGGTGGCGACCTGGCCCGATGCTGTCGAGTGGCAAGACCATCCCCAGGTAAAGGCATGGAAGAAACGCGGCAGGCTGGCTGGATGGGATAGGCGGGGCAATCGCATTTGGTCTGGTGCATGAAGCTGCCGACAGCCCGCAGGATTTGGCCTGCCTTTACTTTGTTGGGGCGGTCATCGAACAGGCTGTCAGGGATTGGAGGCTGGCTAGGCGAATCGGATTCATAGACAGAAACGGAGAGGTGAATGGTGACATGATACAGGGATATTATCGGAACAGCAGCAACTACAAGCTGCCGACTGCCTTTGATGGGCCAGCCGACATTGAGACGCTGGCGAGTTTCTTCAACCGCGGCGGCCTGGAAGTATGGTTGCGCTTTGCCGGCTTTAACGTGGATGCTGATACAATCATTGCAGGATTGGAGAAGGTGACGGCCGTGAAGCCTAAAATTGGTCATCTACTCAAAGCGGAACACGAAGATAGCGGGAACTATTACGCCGACATGGAATGGAGGACGAATTGAGTACCCCCCGCAAGGAATCTATTAGGCCGAAACGCTTCACGGAGGAGACCATTCCCGCACTTTTTATTTTTATGAGTGGAAAATCAACCAGGTGGCCACGCTTCGGCCCGCAACTGCGGCAAGGCGGCCAGATAACGATAAGAATGAACCTAACCCGCGCAGAAAAACAAATGCGCTTACAACTGAAATATGGCCGCAAAAAAGGCAGCTAAAAAAAAGACAAGTCGACGCGGCATTCCGACGATTGTCGAACTCTGCAATATCTTACAATGCAGCAGGGCGGCCTTGTATGTCTGGTCGAAGATGGACGGGGCGCCGCAGGCATACCCCGACGGCAGTCACGACCTGGCAGCCTGGCAGAAATTCGTCGAATCCCGCGGCCTAAAACCGGTCGAAGGCGACGAACTAAACCGCGGCCGGCTACAAGCGGAAAACCTCCAGCGCAAGAACGCGCTTCTCGAAATCGAAATCGACGAGAAACTCGGCAAGCTGATTCCGGTCTCCGAAGTCGAGGTCGAAGTGACACGGATGGTTCACCAGTTCAAGGGGATGATTTACACCAAACTGGAAAACGAACTGCCGCCAATCCTTGAAGGGATGCGGGCGGCCGACATACAAATCAAACAGCGCGAAGCCATTGCTGCGGCATTCGCAATTCTGGAGGACGACAAATGGAGACGACAACGGTTGAAAGAATCGCCCGCCGCGCAATAGCGCCGCGCAGCACCGACCCACCATGGAGGTGGGCCGAGAAGAACATCGTCGTCGACAAGACTTCGCCGTTCCCTGGCAAGTTCGATGCGAACATCGCGCCTTGGACAAAGGAACCGATGGAATGTTTTGCCGACAACCGTTGCAAAGATTTGGCCATCATGTGCAGCGCACAATCCGGCAAGACCCAAATGGTGATAACCTTGGCGGCCTGGTGCATCGCGCAAGACCCTGGGCCAGCTATGTGGGTGATGGCCGCGCAGGACGAAGCCAAGACATTCGCCAGGACAAGGTTGATGCCTACATTGGAAAACTGCGAAGCGGTCGCCGAGTTGTTTCCAACCGACCGGCACGCCAAGACGACCCTCGAAATAAATTTTGCCAGTATGCCGCTGGTGATTAACGGCGCCAACTCACAAAGCAAATTGCAGTCGAAGCCAATCCGGTGGCTGTTTCTGGATGAGGTTCGCAACTATCCGCCAGGCGCTTATGAAATGGTGATAAAACGAACCCGCGCATTTTGGAACGCCAGGCGAGTGGTCATCTCAACGCCTGACCATGAGAACGACCACGTCCATCGTGCTTTCCTTGCCGGCGACCAAAGAATCTACGAGGTACTTTGTCCCGAATGCGACGAACGGCATGAAATGAATTTTGATTTTATCAAATGGGATACGAACGAAAAGACATACGTTAACGATGAGTATGATTTTGACGAACTAGCCAAAACGATTCGATACGAGTGTCCGCATTGCATGGCAACCTTCACCGACCGGCAGGACGTCCGCAAAGCCTTCGCCATCTCCGGCAAGTGGCGGCCCACTAATGAGAAGGCGCCAAGCGAGAAAGTCAGTTTCCGCTGGTCGGCCGTCCTGCCGCCATGGGTTCCCTGGCGTGATTTGGTGCAAGAATTTTTGCAGGCCAAGGCAGCCATGAAAGTCGGCACGACGGTTCCGCTGAAAGTGTTCAAGGCCGAATCGCTTGGCGTGCCGTGGATTGAGGAAATGGAAACCGACGACGAACTACGGGAACTGGCAACCCATGACGACGAATGGCCTTGGCCCGACGAAGCCTTCCGCTTCGCCACCGTCGACGTGCAGCGAGATTTATTTTATTTGGTCGTCCGCGCCTGGGCTGCCGACGGCCAGAGCCGGCTTGTCCATTGGTCGAAGCCGTTGACGTTTGAAAGCATCGAGGACTTGCGGGCCGAGTACAACGTCAAGCCGCACCTGGTATTCATCGACAGCGGTTACAACGCGCAGAAGGTTTATGCGGCCTGCAAGCGGTTTGGCTTCACTTCAATAAAGGGCGCCAAAACAAAAGATTTCGCACACAAGGTGAAAGGCGAAACTGTTCGCCGCGCCTACTCGCCGCGAGTGTACGTCGACCCCGCCGTAGGAACCAAGAGCCAGGGAAGGGTGCGGCCGGTTACTTTGTTTCATTGGTCAAACCCGACTTGCAAGGACGTGCTGGCAAATCTACGCGACGGCCGCGGTGCGAACTGGACTGTCACGCCTGATGCCGGCAATGAGTATGAACTGCAAATGTTTTCGGAGCGCCGCAGGGAACGCCACGACAAGGCCGGCCAAACCGTTTACGAATGGCATCGAGTCGGCAAGCGGGCCAACCATTTGTGGGACTGCGAGGGGATGCAGATTGCGGCGGCCATGATGGCGAAGTGTTTGGCGGAAACCGCTTGACGATTCGCCGGCCTAGTTTGCAATCGGTTCGCCGGCTTTTGGTTCTGCCGGCTTTTCATGGTTAAGGTTGTTTGGACATGACAACAGCCCGCAACGGGCGCTCACTCATAACTAGAGCCGGTCGAGGTTTAGTAGCTTTCCCTCGGCCGGCTTGCTTTTTGTTTCGCTTGAGAAACTACCGCAACCGCTATCCTTGAAAGGAAATGCGGGCGGAAGGTTTATTTCTTAATTTCACGACCAGCGAAATCACCACCATCCAGACAAAGGCCAAAACGCTTTTGACGGAAGGTAAAACGCTGATGGCCTACGGCATCGGCGGCCGGAACGCCACCAAGCAGTTTACGCTGCCGATTGACCAGGTGTTGCGCGAATGCCGGTTCGCCTTAAAGAAAAAAGACCCTGCCACCTACGGTTATTTGTCGACCCGCACCTACGCCAAGTTCCGCAATGCTTAAAGGATTCTTAAAGAAACTCGGTTCCTTGTGGGAGCCACAATATCAAAGCAACAGGCACCGTCGGCCGCTGCGCTACTTAAACAAGGACACGCGGCAACTGATACCGACCGGAACGCACCAGCAACTTGTAAGCGCCGGCCGCTGGCTGTTTGGAAACTTCGCACCGGTACGCGGGGCGCTACTGGAACAATGCACCTATTCGGTGCAGCCATTCGTTCCGCAGTACGTCGGGAAGGATTTAGAATGGGGCGCACAAGCCGAGGCATGGCTGAAGGAGTTTCACGGCATTCTGGACATTCAAGGCAAATGCGATTTCGAGGAATTCCTTTACCTGGCGCTGCTGTCAATCAAGCGCGACGGCGACGTCGGCGTTCTACTGACCAAGACCGGCAGCGGATATCCGGCCGTGCAGTTAATACCGGCGCACCGCATCGCCAGCAGGACACAAGGGCCAAATGAATTTAACGGGGTAATCAGCAACAAGCAGGGGCGGCCTGTCAGCTACATGATTGACGGCGAGCGCAAAGTAAGCGCCCGCGATATGGCGCTCTGTTTCTTTCCAGAATGGGCCGACCAGGGTCGCGGCATCTCGCCGTTGTCTGCTGTCACCGGCGACTTGCAGGACGTCAAGGAACTCCGAGAATATGAACTGTCAGCACAGAAAGCAGCCAGCAGCATCGCCTTGGTCGAACATAACGAAGATGGATATGCCGACGACAGCGAAGCCTTCATCGAGCAGACCATTGATAGCGGCAGTTTATCTACAACCTTGGAGTCGCTTGAAGGAGGGGCCATTAGATACTTCCGCGCCGGTTCTGGTTCTAAAATTGAAGTTGTAGACAGGAACCGCCCATCGGCCAACGCGCAGGAGTTTGAAAACACAATCCTTCGCAGCGCCTTCCAGGCTATCGAATGGCCGTATGATTTAAGCCTCGACCCAACCAAAATCGGCGGCGCTGTCGTTCGCCTGGTGACAGCCAAAGCGCAGCGCACCGTCGAGAAGAACCAGCGCCTTGTCCGCAAAATTGCGCGACGCATTGACGGCTACGCTTTGAGTAAAGCCATGAAGGCCGGACTGCTACCACGACCGCAGGGCGGCGATTGGTACTCATGGCACTACCAAGGGCCGCGCAAGATTAGCGTCGACGGTGGCCGTGATGCAGGCGCAGCACGCGAAGATTACAAACTTGGTTTGACAACCTTGCAAGAACTCTACGCCGAGCGCGGCCTGCATTGGGAAGACGAGGTCGAAAAGAGAATTTCAGAACAGCGGTTCGTATTGGACTTGGCCGACAAGTACGGCATCGACCCGAACCGCGTGCAATTACTAACCCCGAACGGATTACCTAATGAAGATAGAACAGGAGTTTGAAAAGTGGGCCATCTTGCCGGCTTGTATGAAACAAGCGCAGGCGACCCTCACGGCAACCGTCATTCTTGACGACGACGATGACGACGACCGCAACGAAATGGACGACTACGCAATGACCGAGGAAAACGGCGTCGCGATTATTCCTGTCGCCGGCGTGATAGGTCACAAGGTTTCGCCGGTGGCAAAAATGCTTGGCGCGGTCGACACCGTCGACGTGATTGCAGCGATTGAACTGGCGGCCGAGGATGACGACATCGACACCATCATTCTGGACATTGACTCACCTGGCGGAACCGTCGGCGGCGTGCCGGAGTTGGCCGAGACAGTCGAGGACGTGCAGAAGTCAGGCGTCAAAAAGATTTACGCCTACACGGACAGCATGATGGCCAGCGCGGCCTATTGGATGGCCGCCGGCGCCAACGGCATTTTCGCCGCACCATCCGCCGAGGTTGGTAGCATCGGAGTATATCTTCCGGTGATGGACACCAGCAAGGCGTTGGCCGAGAAAGGCGTCACGGTTGAGATATTCAAGAGCGGCAAATATAAGGCGGCCGGATTCCCTGGCGTGGCATTGGATGAAGAGGTTCGCAAACACCTACAACTTGAAGTCATGGAGACGTATAACGAGTTTGCCGGCTTCGTTAAAAAATACCGCGCCGACATTAACTACGAATATATGCAAGGCCAGACGTTGACCGGCCGCAAGGCTGCCGACGTTGGCATGGTCGACGGCACCGCCAAGAATTTGGATTCCCTCTTGCAAATGCTGGGAAAGGCATAGAATCAACTCAACTTGTTTTTTTGACAGATGACAATCGCTGAAGAAAACGCCGACCTCAAAAGCCAAATCGAGGCATTGACGGCCGCACAGAATGAGGGCCAGGACGCATTGGCGTCTGTTGGCGTAACAAACGAAAAACTCGAAAAGGCCAACGCGGCTTTAGTCGATAAGGTTGCACAACTCGAAAACGAACTCGCCGACGTGAAAAGCGAACAGCAGGACGTCGAAGAGATTGCCGGTGAACGTGCCGCCGAGATAGTAGCGCAGCAGGGAGCCGAGCCGGTGGCCGAGGAAACCGAGGAAGCGGCCAAGCCGAAAACACTCGACGAACTTTGGAACGAATACAGCGCAATCGAAAACTTGAAGGAACGCACCGTTTTCTATCGCGAAAACATCAAACCTTTGACTAAGTAATTTTTAGGAGAACTAACAAATGGCAAACACACTAGGGGGCATCAATTTAGCCCAAATTGCACAGCAAACGCTTGAAACACTCAGCGCAGAAATGCCGGTCGTTTCGGCATTCACGACCGACTTTAGCAGCGACGTTGCTGATGTCGGCGAATCGGTCAGCACTCGCGTTGCGACTGCTGTTAGCGCAGGAGACGCCACAAGCGGTTATTCTTCATCGGACGTAACATCTACGGCCAAAACTATCACGCTGAACAAGCACAAGCATTTCACCGCCAAGTTCACCGACCTGGAAGTGGCAAAGGGTGGCCTTGATATGCTGGAGCGGACTTTTGTTCGTCCGGCCGTTCACGCTGTTGTTAATGCAATGATGGACGACTTGCTGGCCTTGGTTCTCAATGCGACATACAGCAACAACACCGTCGTGACTGCTGCCAACTTTGGCGCCGACGATGTTGCTACGCTTGCAGGCGACTTGACAACCCTCAACGTGCCGCGTTCCCCTCGCAGCATGGTTATCAAGCCGGCTTATTATGCCGCGCTTGCCAAGGATAACGCTATCCAGGCCAGTTACGCCTTTGGCAACCCTGGCGCCATTCAAGACAACAACATCCCCCGCGTTCACGGTTTCGACGTGTTGGAGTATTCCGACATTCCTGCGAACTCTGAAAACCTAGAAGGTTTTGTCTGCGGCAAGGAGGCCTTAATAATTGCAGGCCGCCAGCCGGCGCTGCCGGAAAACTGGGCCGGCGCTGTCGAGTCTGTTCAAGACCCCGACACCGGCATCACCTTGCAGTTACGGAACTGGTACGAAGGCAAGGACGGCGCTCAGTACATCACCGCCACGCTGATTTACGGCGTTGCCGCTGGTACTGACAGCCTCAAGCGAATCCTTTCAGCTTAATGAAGTTGAACATTGCAGTCGGCCGTAAAGCCGACAAGTTCAAGGTGCTTTATGTCGGTGGCGACGCCGACAAAGCACTTGAGGCAATGACCGAGGCAGCGGAGGCCGACAAACCGAAATTTGAGGAAGTGACGGTTTACAAGTCGCCGCTGCATTTTAAGCGCAGAAAAATTTCTGCCTAGGGTAGTGGTTTAGGTGTTTTGGCCGGTAGTCGCGAAAAACGGCTGCCGGCCTTTTTATTATGAGTTATTCAGACGACATCGCCGAAATGATTGCCGACTTGCCGGTGAACTACATCATCGGCGCAACAACCTACACCGGCGCAGTCAACGAAATCAGCAAAGGCCAGGACGCGGGCGAAGGCGGGTTCCTCGACGACTTTGACCTGACGCTGATTGGTAAAAAGGCCGACCATTCAAGCCTGCCGGCTATCGGTTCCAAGATGACAGTCGACAGCCAGGCATATCGCATCGAAAAAATCACAACCACCGGCGACGGCGCCGAGGTGCGGTTTGATTTAATGAGCGCGGACAGATGAGTTTGACAATCGACCAGGCCGCATTCACGCGGACGCTTCGACGCTATGCGAAGGTGAACAAAAAAACATTCCGCGAAATTGTAAACAAAAAGGCGCTCGACTTGGCATTTAACGCGCAGCGATTGACCGCGGCAGCCGACCCGAAGGCAATCGAGTATAAACTTGGCGCCATCGGCAACAAGGTCGGCCGGAACCGCAAGACAGGCGGCATTCGCAAAGGCCGCAGGATTTTGAAGGAAGATAACTTCGCCGCCAGGATTGTTAACAGCCGGCGCAAGAAGGCTGGCCAGCCGTTGATATGGGGCAAAGAACTTGAGAGAGCGGCACAAAAACTCATAAACGCAAGGGTGCGGGCTGTTAAGTTTCTGCGCTCCGGCTGGCTGCCGGCCATTAAAAAATTATCCTATTCGGTTGACCGGCGCGACCGCGTCAGATGGCCGAAGGGATTGACCAAAGGCAAAGCAAAACCCAAAGGCTACGGCATTGCGGCCCGCAGCGAATTAAAGCCGGCGGCGCTGGTCGTCAACAGTGCGACCAAGAACAATGCCAAGGCACAGTCAAAAATCATTAAAGGATTGAAGGCGGGACTGAATGCGACAATGGCCGACATGGTTGTTTACATTGAGCGCAAGATGGGACGCGATTGGCGAAAGGCAGGATTCTAATGGCTTACAATACACTCGAAGAAAAACTAGAAACGCGGGCCAAGGCTGTCCTTGACGGCGACGAAACCTTCAGCGGTTACAGCATCACCGTTTCAAAGGGCGAGGACGACGACGAACTCTCGCTGCCGCGGTGCCTGGTGATTTGTGAAGGCGGCGAGGAATCCATTCCTGGCCTTGGAAACTTCAACTGCGAACTTGTCATCCGACTGGTCGAGTCAATGGACGACACGACGCTGGCCAACCACCAGACGCACGTCGCCACCATGCGCGACTTATTCATGGATGACGGCATTGCCGGAACCCTGACCGACAGCGACGAAGCCGTGACGGTTTTCGCTGTCAAAAGTTTTAGTATTTCCAAGACCGTGGAGGACAGAAACTGGGTTTGCGATTTGTCGCTTGAGGTACTAGCGGCCGCCAGTAACATCACTTGAGGAATTTATTTCGATGGCCACAGTAAAAGGTAAATCAGTAGTTTATGGCATTGCCGGCGGATTGCAGACAGCGGCCGGCGTGGCACTTACCGGCGTGGCGGCTGTCACGTCAACCGACGCAAACGCCAACTCGGAAACCAAGCGCATACGAGGAAACGACGGCAACACCGAGGCGCTGGTTTTCAGTAACAACACCACCGAAGTGACGGCCACGGTTGTAACGGCAGACACCGTTTTACTGCCTGCGGTTGGCAGCATTATCAAGCTGGACTCATTCACCGCGGCAGCAATCAACGGCAAGTATTACGTCACAAGCGCGGACGAAAATTTCAGCAACGAGAGCGAGATGACCATGACGGTCAACTTGATAAAATTCCCTGGCTCATCATTTAGCGACCTATAAACCATGGCCACAGTAAAAGGAACTGGAGTCGAGTTTGGCATTGTTTCTAGTGCCACGACAGGATTTACCGGCGAGGCAATAGTTACCAGCGCCAGCGGCGGAACCCGTGCCGAGACTAGGCAAATAAAAGGAAGCGACGGCGATGCGATGTCTTACGTCATATATGACCAATCAAAGGAAGTCAGCGTCGACGTTGTTTGCAGTTCAAGCGCCGACCTTGGCACAAATGGCAGCGTAATAACTTTGGCCAACTTTGCCGGCGGCAGCGATGACCTAAACGGTGCATACTATTTGATGGGAAGCACAGCCAACTACTCAAACGAAAATGAGATGACGGCCAGCCTGACGTTGTTACGTCTTGAAGATGCTGAGTTCACCGGCAGCGGCAAAGATTTGGAATAAATGTGGATGACTACTTGCACAGTATCATTCCCGAACCTGTCACCATCTTGGGACAGGATTTGCGGCCGTTCAGTTTAGGACATTACCTTTTATTGCAACGCCTGGAATGCGCCTTTGTCTGCGAAGATAAAGAGCCGCTTCTGGGCGATTTGCTTTTAGGGCTGTTAGTCTGCGGCAACACCTACGAAGGCGCACAGGAACTACTGCGCCGCGCCGAACTGGGCGACGATATAAAATCCTGGGCCGAGAATGTCGGCGAGTTTGAAGCTGACGAAAAGGCTGTCCTGTTTACCGACTACATAAACGCCGCGTTGGCCATGCCTAAATTCTGGACAAAAGGCCAGGGCGGCGGAACCAAGGCCGGCGCACCATGGCCACAAGCCATGAGGGTGAAGCTAATCAGCGAGGGAGGCTTTACCGCGTCGGCTGTAATGAACCAACCGCTTGGCCAAACCTGGTGGGATTATCTGACATTAAACGAACTGAAGGGAGCCGTGAAGATTAGCGACGACACGACCGAGGAACTTTTGCGCCGGCATAGAGAAGCGCAGCAGGAGGTTGCAGACTAATGGCAACCGCTCACATGAATGTCAAAGGCCGGACGTCCCTGGACGGTTCCGGTTGGGCTGCCGGCCTTCGCAAGATGGAAACCGGCACAAAGGGCGCCGCCGGACGAATGGCCGCAAGCATGGCCGGCATGGTGGGCGGTTTGTTTGCTGTCTCAGCACTTCGCAGCGCGACTATGCGGATGGTGGCTCATGCTGACGCCATCGACAAAATGGCCAAGCGAATGGAGTCGTCGACCGACACCGCGCAAAAATTTGATTTCGCCGCGAGTCAGAACGGCGCCACCGTTGAGATGGTCGAGCGCTCGTTTATGAAAACGGCGCAGGCCATGGAAGGCGCCAAGCAGGGATTGAATACCTACGTCCGCGCCTTTGCTGCTTTCGGTATCTCGATGCAGCAAATCAAGACCAGCACGCCGGAGGAAATATTTCTCAAGATTGCCGATTCAATCGAAAAAGCCGGCGGCGCATTGGACAAAGCCAAATCATTGCAGGACATCATGGGCCGCGGTGGCCGCCAGTTGGTTCCGGCTTTTGTGTCTGGCTTTGCCGCGACTGCCGCATCGGCGCCCGACCCGATTGATGCCGAGACAATCAAAAACTTGGCGAAATTTAACGACGAACTTGACCGCTTAAAGCGCGAAATTTTGCCGGCTGCCGCCGATGCTGTCAGCGGTCTTGCCGACGTGTTTGCCATGTTTGTCGAAGGCAGCGGAGGAACGAATGGAAAATCGTTTGGAGAACGAGCCGGCAACGCATTCAGCAACGCTGGCAAATTGTTGACGACGCCGCTGCCGGAACTTTTTGGGAATCTCGACAACCCAGCATTTTGGACAGGTGGCGACATTTCGGGAGACGAGTGGTCAAAAATAAATAAAAACTTTGGCCGTTCGATTGTGCCTAAAAATCCCGATGACATACCGACGCCACCCGAAAAAGAAATCGGCCCGCAATTTTTGAAAGATGGGTTTTTGCAGGGTGATGATTTTGCGCCGGAAAAACCGCAAACCTCATTCATCAAGCCAAGCCTAGCACTCAACGCCTTGCAGCGCATCGGCGCGGCAGTCAGTCAATCGGCCGACCCGATAGCCATTGAGAAGGACAACAACGTGCTGCTGAAGCGCATCGCAAACAACACCAAAGACATCGCAAGGAATAGCGAATAAAATGCCGACAGTTAAGGGAGTCAATTTAGTCGAACAGAACCCAAGCATTGCTTGGGACAAGAACAGCGGCTTCTCGTTCACGAAGGAATTTGAAGGCGAGACGACGGCGGTGCGCGGACTGATGGGCCGCTACATCCGAGACGGTTCAGCCAGTAACATCCGCTTTGAGCCAGACGGCGCCACGGCCAAGCTGTTTGTTAATTATCAAAAGGACGTTTGGGGAGGCAGCGGCACCAGCGAATCGCCGGTCGAGATTTGGGAACTGGACGGCAACGACACGCAGTACAGCCTTTGGGAACATCCAAAAATCAAGGCAATCAACTTTCAAACCGCGGACAACGAAAAGGCGCGGAACAAAATCAAAAAGCAACTGGAACAGGAGGTCGAAACCGACGCCGACGGTGATGTCATTGTTCCGGCATTCTTGTCGGACTCAAGCTGTCCTTCTGACCTCAAAAGCATTTACCGGCATTTGACCAAGGAACAGGATTCTTGGCAGCGCCCGACCTACACACTGCGGCACACGCTGACATTCTCGCCGGAGTACAACTACGCCGCCAACGTCGTGCAGCGTGCGTATTCCTATGTGAACTACATCATCACGCCGGCACAATTGACCGGCAACGCCACAATCGGCGAACCGACACTCGATGCCGCCATCACGACCAGCATCACCAACGCACAGACGAACAGCCGACCGGCCAACGTCAACGCCAGCACCGGCCAGCAAACGATTGACGGCATCACTCATCAATGGGGCTGGCTGAAGTCGGCGCCGAAGATAGTCAGCGAAGGCCGTCGCAAGATTACGCTGACGCAGGAGTGGAAACTCGAACTTTGGTCGACTTGGATTTACACCGTCGCAAGTTAAGCCATGCAAGCGCCGCAACGTCTTCCAGAAACGAACAGCAAGAACAGTTGGCTGAATCGTCTGCTTGCATACACCAAAAGCCTGGAGGTGCGCGGCAATAACAAGGTGCGCGTCAGCAGGGGAACCAGCGGAACAGAAATTGACGTTAAACAGCCGCGCCGAATGTCCGCAGGAGGTGGCGGCACCGGAGGCAAGGCGGTTTGGCTGTAAATTACCTGACAGGCAGCGAGTCGCCGACGGCGGCCAAGATGAATCAGCTTTGGGCCGAGGCCGACAGCATCATCGACAAGGCGCTTGGCGGCTGTTCGACCTACCTACTCGAAAACATCGGCGCCAGCGCTTCGCCTTCATCCTACCCCGACAGCAATTTAATCCGCGGCAAGGAGTTTGTTTTTTGGGCGGGCGCAACCCATTCGTCAACATCGACAAGCGTTCTTTATTCTGCATTCGACACAATCCCGAACGCCTACGACCAAAGCACCTACGACACGGCAGCCAGCGGCGCCACGATTTCGACCTACTCAAGCGATGGATACGCGCACGTCGACGGTGCAAGCACTCCTGACCTCACGCGCTCACTAAAAGCGCACACGCGGACGAATAGCGGCCAGGAATATTACATTTGGGAATATGACCAACCGGCGCCAGAGAAAAAATGGAAGTTTGCAGTCGCCGAAGTAATCATCGCAACAGCCAGCGGCACGTCATTCTCAATGCCGGACTCTTATGAAAAATACTCATGCTGGCGCATACATAACCTGACCGACCGCGATTACACCATCTACTGCGGCAGCTTCAGCGACCCGCACAAGACGTTCACGCTGCCGGCATACAATCAAATATGTGTTCGACGTGTCGGCACGACTTTTCATACCGATTACAAATACTTTTTTAAATGCCTGCCGGACGACCCGCGGTTCCTTTACGTTGACAGTTTCGACGGTTCCATCGCAGAAACGATGCGGGCCAACAACATCACCAACCCCAACTATCTCTATAATCTATTTGAGTTTATCGGCATGGACAATTCGCCGCTGTCGGTCAGCGACTACAACGCCACGTCGAACCGGACAAAACATCACCAACGAATTTACTTTAACCCGTCGACCGTCAACGACATTGGCAGCGAGTATGCAACGGCCGGACATTTCCCGACCATCAGCGACACGACAAAAGTCGGCGACACCGTTTACCACAAGGGCGCCATCGGCTACCGTAAGAAGGACACCAGCGGCAGCACGCTTGAAGTCGGCACGATAGATTTTGACGGTTGGGATAGTTTCGGCACGAACCTGGCAACAATCGACGCGGCCCTGGCGGCGACCGGTATCACTCACAACAACGACACAAAAATTGCCACCAGCGCAACGCCGAACAAGTTGGAGATTTGGCCGGTCGGCACGAACGTGCTGCAAATCAATGACCAAAATGCCGTCAAAAACCTGGCGTCGACGACTTACAACTTGCAGACGCATTTCTTGTTCCCGCCGACCCATGGAAGCACGCCGCGAGTTTTCAATCGCTATTTTCTGGCCATGGACGACCTGGCCAGCAACAGCACAAACCCGAACATATCCGGCACAAGCTACGACGGCAGAACCTACACCGTCGGCAGCTTAAAGACGTACCTGGACAGCTACCAATCAAACAGCACGCCGGAATCAAAAAGCGTTGCACTCACAAGCGAAGGGCCGTTCCTGCTTTGGCGTGATGTTTTCGAGATAAAAGGCAGCGGCGATTCGGAAGGTTGGTTTGAAGGCTTAACCACTAACCATGGCTTCAGCCTGGAACTTGTCAGCGGCACGCCAAAGCTAAAGATTGAACAGGAATGGTTCATCCCGCTGCGGTTACACTCAAGCAACTACACCGGTAGCAGCGCGAAAGCCGAGGCAAGTTACTTGATTGGTTACGCCTGCGGCTGGCCGAGCCAATGGAAGGACGCCTATTTCAACGCGGTGGTCAGCAACCGGCGCCACCATATTGACGCGCACAAGTTCCATCGCGTCCACGAAACGCCGCGGAAAAAACGGCAGTACGAAACAGCCACGCCAATCACGGCCGGCACGGAGACATTCAAGCACAACGACATCAACAACGACCCTGTCGGCCTGGATGGCGCCGACCTGACGCTGAACGATGTCGGCACGCTAACAGAAACCGACACCAGTTTTCTGACGAACGACATCGACGCCGAAGTCAGCAAGGGCAGTTTTGCCGGTGGCGAAGTCAACAATCCAAATTATTCCAGGTTGGTGATTGATGACGTGATGCAGGAGGTTGAAGCCAGCAAGAACGACAGCAGTCTGAACACCATCAAAACGCCGGCTAGTTACAACCGAGTGAACTTAATGAAGGAACACTTCAACAACTTCGCCGTGCTGTTGAAAAAGGCCGACAAGATTCGGCCGCTGTCGGTCGATGAAATTTATTTCGGCAACCGAATTATGAAGCCAGGCCAGGGGTGGCTAAACGGCCTCGTTGCACCGGTTAACCTTTATGAAGGTTTTACCGATGGCGACGCGCAATTCGACCTTTATACCGATTTATTAGGAAGCAGCAAAATACGCACCTATTCAGATTTTGCTGACGGTACGGCGATTCGGGCCGCAGCATCGACGTCGGTGGCATCCGGCGCCAGCCAAAGCGAACAAGCCGACGTCGACGCCTTTCGCTGGGTAAAAATTGAGGACGTGCAGACCTTTGCCAAAGACGAAGGTTTCGGCTTTAGATTTGAGGAAGTGGCAGCGCCGGCATTTTGGACAACCAGTTTCCCGCAGTCGACATACACCGGCTCGACAATCACGGCCACGAATTGCTTCCTGGTGGCGACCAGCACCAGCACCACAAACAATTACAAGGTGGCATTCCCGAACGGCATGGTTGTCGGCCAGCATTACGCCACTGGCTTCGATTATGTTCAGTTGACCGACAGCACAAGTGAAACGCTTGGCACTACGTTTTACCGCGAGGACGTCGTCAACGCGCAAAACACCAACTACAATCTGCTGCCAATATTTAAGAACAACCTTGGCACGTCGGCCAATGCTGACGGGTACGCAACCGGCCTGGTGATTCAAGTGGTTGACGGCCTAAACTCTGACGGCACAAGCCAGCGCACAAACAACCCAAGGGCCAAGTTGGGATTGGTTCCGCTTAAAACGGTGCGCCTGGATAATCCTGGCACAAGTAGCCACGCCGGCACCGACGTTGACATTGACGACAGCGATGCGCCGGAGACTGCTGCGGCTGAACTTGTCAGCATCACGTCGGATAAGCAGTTTTATTTCCCGACAACCTACCCGCGCACGCGCTACGCCTTTTTGCTGAACACAACTGCCGCCCTGACGCATTCGGCCTAGCAACCGCTTGCAAACTGCCGACGCTGCGGCAGCCTATGGAGGCGAATGGCGAACAAATTCGAGCTAACAATTGACCTGACGAACCGCAAATTCGTCACAAGTCGCTACGATTCCAGCACGTTTACCCTAGATAAACTCTACCAGGGCGACGTGCTGCCGCTTCGCATTCGCCTGGTAACACCAAAAGAGGACGGCGGCCTGACATCGCCTTTCGACCTGGTGACGGCCGGCAGCATTGAACTGGCAATCGTTACGCCTAACAGCAGCAGTCCTGCCGTCCTGGCAACCACCAGCGCAACCAGCATTTCGGCCGATGGTTCCGACTATTATGCCGACTGCACCCTCGACCTAAACACAAGCGAGATTGACAGCCTCGGCTACGGCAGCAGCAACACGTCGCCAGCCACGACAACCATCGAGGCCGAATACATCAACGGCAGCAACAATCTGACGGCGATTCAGCAGGCAATAAACATTCAGCCGCACGGCATCGACAGCGGCGCCAGCGCACCATCGCCATCGAGTAGCTACTACACTCAAACGCAAACCGACGCCAATTTCGTGGCAAAAGCCGGCGGCACAATGACCGGCGCTCTGGCGTTGTCGAATACGGCCCAATTTAAACTGGCCAAGCTGGACGACACGGCCATCACCGGCGCAGGCAACCACACGCTGAACCCGTACAATGCGACATTCATCAAGCTGGGTTCGACGTCGGCCGACCCGACCCTTGTCGGCATCAGCGGCGGCGCCGACGGCAGGGTGGTCATTGTGTACAACCCAAATGCCAGCTATGGCGTGACCATCGACCACGACAGCAGCAACGAGTCCACGGCCGCCAATCGAATTTACACCATGACGGCCGCCGACGTGACAATCACGGCACGCGGTTCTGCACAGTTTATTTACGACAGCGGCGCGAGCCGTTGGATACTCTTTAGTGTTAACCCTTAAAATTTAAAACAATGGCACAGCAGCAATTCGGAAGCATCACCAAAACAGTATCGGCCACCGGCACGCCGGAGGCATTAGGCAGCGGCGCCGTCAGAGCGCACAGCATCACATTCGTTGGAATGAAAGCTGCACGCACAGAGAACACCGGCAAGGTTTACATTCAGCCAGCATCCGGCAACGACACGGCTGGCCTGCCGCTTGACCCCGGCGACAACGTGACATTCACAGCAGACAGTCCTGACGACTACTTCACCGACGCACAATTCTATATCGACGTGGAGACCGCTGGCGACGGCGTCATCGCATTTTACGACAAATAAAGGTCGGCTATGATTAGCATCAACAGAAAAGCCGTCAGGGCCGCAGGCGGCACGCAAAGCGACGAACTGGCCGCCAAAATCAAGTCGGTCACAAGTTCTACGACCATAGGTTCCACGTTCATCTACGATACCCGTTCAGATAGTGACGGTGGCGCGTGGAGGAAGAAGTGCCAAGGGTTGAGTTGGTATGACGAAGACTTGAACACCACAACGCGAGGCGGACGGCGTGAGTTTCCGAGTGTTGCGCTTATAGTTGCGGATAGTGAAAGCGCAGAAGAAACGCTGACCATATATGACCTAGACGACCCATCAATGCCGATGTGGATGCAGTTTTTGGATGCCGGTGCATTGACTTGGGCCAGCGGAAGTCCACGAACGCTTAACGCAATTACCGCTTTAAATGGTCGTGTTTACCTTGGGTGGCAAGACGGATTGCTTGAATTTAATTTTGCCGAAGATGATATGCGAATTGGTTTTTCAAGCGCATACCAACTAACGAGTGGTCGAGACATTGCTTCGAGAAACGTAACGTCAGCCGCCGCCACGGGAGGCGATGGCTACGTTCTTGTGCAGAGTTTCGTCAACGACGTAGCCGCAACATATTTAGAGGGCGGTGAGTTAGATTCGCTGGGTCTAGTGCGGCCCGTAGTGGCTTGTGCTACTAACGGTGGAGTGTCGGTCATTCACCCGAATGGCAGCGTGTATGACCTAGCTTCAACATCACACACGAACAATGATGTTCGCAAAGTATTTTTCACAGACGATGGAATGGTCGGATATAATTTTGAAGCTAGTGGAAGTCACGACCGCGCTTGGGCGATAGGGATGCGGAAAATTCCATTCGCAGATGAAAATATTCAAAGCTGGGACAATGCAGTTAATCTTGAACGGTATATGGTCAAAGTTGGAGGCGCGGTCACTGGGCTTACCACTAACACAGATGAATACAGTAGCAGTGACTCAGCAGTAAACGCAGTAATACCCACTGGCAAAAACGGTTTGGCGATTGGTTACGGTGACAGACTTTCAATCGTTAAGCGAAACACCGGCCACATGGAGGAAGGCGCAGTCGCTTTCGTGACCAGTGGCTACAATTCGGGTTATCAGCTAGGTGATATTCGGTTTGCTGGGTTGACCAATGATGGAGGTTCGCCAGACCAGTCTGTTAAAGGAAACACATTAACAGCGAATGGCACTATAACAAAAAGCGCAGTTGCGACAGATGCAGAAATGCAAGCGTTCAGCGGTTTCAGCGCAAGCAACTATTTAACCCGCGCCGCCGACACCGACTTTGATTTTGGCACGGGTAATTTTTCAATTTGTTTTTGGACGAAATTTACATCAAACGATTCAAGTCAATGTGTTATAGACCGCTCAACAAGTGGAACACCTAGGATTCTAGTTTACAACACAAGTGGAAATGTGTTGCAGTTTTATATTCACGACACCGGCGGTTTTTCGTCAGTCAACGCTGGCAATTTCGGTGATAATAATTGGCATCAAGTTGTTTGCGTAAAGCGAGGAACATCAAGCATTCGTATTTTTGTAGACGGCGTTCTTAAAGGTGAAACCACTAGCATTGTTAGCGGCACATTATCAAGTGCAACTGCACCATTATATATCGGGGTAAACAACGCACAAAACGACCCGCTAAACGGCAGTCTATCCCTCGTTCGCATCAGCGCAACCGCACCAACGCCGACGCAAGTTAAAGAGATGTATGAGGCAGAGAAACCTCTGTTCCGTAGCGGGGCGAAGTGTCTGCTTCAGAGTGACGGAGGCAGTCCCAATTTGATTAATGATTTGTCTTATGACAATTCAACTGAACTGCTTAATGTTTACCAGCAAGGCACAAATGTCGCTGAAAGCCGGTTTCGCGGTTTGGAAATGGTTGAGACTTATGGCGGGAAGTCGAACGGATGGGATTCATCCACAACAGCGTTGGGTTCAACTGCTGCCGGTGTAAAAGCCAGCGTAAGAACCGGAGGAACCGGCGGCGTAATCGTTGACCTCCCAGCAATAGACGTTCGCGGCGACATCAACACCGCCGATAGCAAATTACCAGACGACGGGAAGTTGCATTTCACCGGCGTGACTACTGACGCAACCCCGACTGTTATTGGTAATATTCCAGTAGCAGAGGGGGAAAACTATTTGTTGAACATTCGTATTCGTTGCAACAAATACCAGAAAGAACAGAGTTTTCGGTCAACATACGAAATAAAGCAAAGCGTTCGTCGAGACATTGGCGAAAACATTGTTGCGGATACTGTTGCGTACAAACTAACGGAAGAATCAATCGCCGGTATGGACGCGGTCGTGGAGGTAAACACGACCTCACAAACCGCAAACCTAAAAGTAACTGGTTCTTCTGCTGCACGAATCGTCTGGAACGCAACCGTCGAGGTGCAACGCATCAGCGAGAAAACATACGAACGATAGGAATTTAAAAAATGGCAAGTGAATTAGAAGTAGGCAAAGTCGGTGTGGGGGTCGCACCAACGGCAACGCTGCACGTTAATAGCGAAATCAATGGCGTCGATGCCATTGTTGATAACCCAACTCACAATACGCAATTTTTAATAAAAGCTTCGGCGGCAAATAAAAATAGCGAAATATTATTTGGCGACAGCGCAGCCGACGATGTTGGAAAAATTGACTATGACCACAACGATAACTCGCTAAAATTAAACACAAATTCCGCAACTCGTCTCACCATAGACGCCAGCGGCAACGTAAAAATCGGAACCGGCAGTTTGGCGGCAGTTGGAAGCGGCCCAACGCTGGGGCTGGTAGGTGCTGCGCCAGAAATCACGCTGAGAGACAGCGCGACCGGCACACCTTATGCCGTTATGCGAACAAACGACAACGGCAATCTGATTCTTGAGGCAGACTCAGGTGACGATGCTGCTAGTTCGCAAATAGAATTTAAGGTCGATGGTGCGACTGCGGCAACGATAGCCAGCGGCGGCTTGGCCACGTTCAGCGGTGGCATCGTCACTTCACAAAAAGGCATTATAAGCGGTAGCGTGACGGTTGCCGATGATGCGGTCACTACCATCACGCCGCAACGTAAAGGTGGGTTTATAAACATATTGGCCGACACGACTGCTGGCGATGGAGGTTATCCGGTCAAAAGCGACTCCGCTCAAATCTGGTTTGATTGCGGAAGTTCGTTGAACATTGAGAAGTTAGACATTGGGAGTGTTATCGGTTCACAGGTTGAAACCTCAACTAGCAATTTGACCGGCACAACCGGAACCGATGGGAGAGTTACAGTTAGCGTTCAGTCTGACGTTATCCAAATTGAAAACCGCCAAAATGCCACTCGTATTTTTAACTACACAATCATTTGCTAAATGACAGCTACTCAACATCCAACACTCGAAAATCACTGGTTTGTGAACGAGACGCAAACTGTTCAGCAAACGACAACCGATGAGGAAGGCAACGAAGTCACGACTGACGTTGAGGTTGTTGTCGCGCAGCACTTGGTTGCTTGTGCGGCAGATGACTCCAGCGCGGAACGTGCCATTGCAATAATCACAGCAGAACCAGCAGGAGACCCCGAATGATTAGAAGCACCGACATACAACCCGATACATACAAGTCGGGCCAATTCTTACGCCGGTGGAGTATCAGCGAAGCGAGCGGCCAAGCGGTTTGCGTTGAGGATGCTTATCCCGTAGCTGATACAGAACAAGCTACCCTCGACGCACAAAGCGAACGCAACGCTGGCATCAAGCAAGCACTTGCAGACGTTGAGGCACTAGAGGCAGCGCGGCAAGTTGCTGAACCAGAGGGAGACGTTCCAAAGACTGTTACCGAGACAGATGCGGAAGGCAACGAGACGGAACGACCGTTCCAAGCGTGGGCCGAATATGACGCGGCTCAAGTCACGATTGCTGGCGCGACCGAACTGACGAACAATTTTGAAACCGTCCGCAAAGGCAAGCCGGCGGAAACGCTTCCCGTGATGAAAACCATCGAGGAAACAATCACCGACGAGGAAGGCAATGAATCAACTCGGTCTGTTGAGGTTGTGGACGATGAGGCAGAACCAACTGCCAACCCTGAGTTTGCCGAGTGGGAGGCAGCTTGGCCAAGCGTTGGTGCTTTGAATGGATAGGCGATGAGTGACCACCGACACCGTCAATTTAATCCAAACCCTGGGTTTTCCGGTGGTCTGTGCGGCGGCAGTCGGGTGGTTTGGCTATCGGGTGGTTTTCTATGTCCTGCGTGATTTATCCGGAGAGGTTAAGAACGTATATTCGATAATCGTTAAATTGATTGATTCGGTAAATTCAGTAAAGAAAGAGATTTGTGGACTTGAAAAACGACTTGCGGAACTACGGGAACAGCATCGCAATTTCAGCGGTTTGCTTGGTTGCGATTCTTGTCGGCCAAGGATGCACAAACCTCGGCGCGATAAGACAAGTTGACGTCGGTTTCGGTGGCCTTGAAATCGAAACCTGGGAACCGAACGAATTTAACAACCAGGAATATCGCCGCAGCACTAATGGCGTCTGGTATCGCAAATGAACGAGGCCGTCGACATGGCCAAGGCGATGGGGGCCGGCACCAGCGGCGTCGGAGTCTGGTACTTGCATCTCTCGCAGATTCTTCAAATATCAATATCGGTCGCCTGTTTGATTTACCTAGTCGCCAAAATAGTTTTTCTGATTAGGAATAAAGGAAAATAGAATGCTAAAATCAAAAACATTGTGGACAGGCGTTTCGGCAATTACCGCCGCCGTCGGTGCGTTTTTCATGGAGGAAATCCAATTCGGCGAGATGCTGCAAATTGTCGTCACCAGCGCCTTGGCTGTTTTTCTCCGGCACGGAGTTAAGAAGGCCGAGAAGGCCGCCGAGGGCGCTTAATGTCGTTAATCAGCGCCATCGTCGCGCTATGCAAGGCGCTGCCGGTATTGGAGCGCCTTTTTTTGTCGGTGTCGGATGCAATAAGGGAGGCCAAAGCAAAGGCCAGGTACGATGCGAAACTTACTCATATTGACAACGCTATGCGCCTCCATGGGCTGCCAGACGGCTCCGGTGGAGTACAACAACACCAAGCGACTGACGGCGCATCCGCAGTTTCCGAGAGCGGCAATGCAGGCGCCGGACTTCACCAGGGACGCGCTGCGGACAATAGCCGAACTTGAATACGAACTTGAACGGCGGCCCGAATGAATGGCAGAGCCAAGCGACAACTTCCGCGTGTCCGCTGCCGGCGAGTACCTGACCGCTGCCGAACTTACAATTCGCGGCTGGCAAGTATGTATGTCGCCGCACCAACCATCCTTTGACATTGCCGCCGTCAAGGGCGAGAAGTTTCACCGCGTACAAGTTAAAACGGCAGCGCGTCCTTTAGTCGACAAAGGCAAGAACCTGGGCCGCTACGGGTTCGCCTGCAAGCACGGCGGAACTAATTCCGCATACACCAAGGCCGATTGTGATTTTATTGTGTTTGTCGGCTTGGAACACCGCGCCTTTTTTGTCCTGCCGGTCAAGGAAGTCACAGCAATCAAATACAACTGGTCGCCAGGCAGCCACAACTGCGTTCTGGCGCCGTACTTTGCAGCATGGGGGCAGTTAGAAAAATAACCCCGCCGAAACGGTTGCAGATTCTAAACCTGACCTACAAGGTGCGCTTTACCGACGACGGGGAGATGGCCGAGGCTGCCGGTTGGTGCGACACAACCAAGCAGGAGATTGTCCTGGCAAATGACCAAACCCAAGACGGCCTAAAGGACACGTTTCTGCATGAAGTATTTCATGCAATCGCTCACGCCATGGGGATTGAATGGAAGGACGAAGAGAACGTCGCGAGACGATTGTCGTCCGGTTTATGCCTGTTTGCGAAGCAGAACCCTAGCGCCTGGCGGTGGTTCAATCGGCTTTAAAAAAACGCCAGCATTTGCCAGCCAAATTTAAAAAGCGCGTATTTCTTAGGAAAAAGTGGGGTGACCGACGGGACTCGAACTCGCAAAAGTGGCTTTTCCGGTTTTGATGTATTTCCTAAATAAAACAGCAAAAAACGGCATTTTACTGAACGAAGCAGCAAAAGCGTGGAATACGCATTGCAGACAATAATTTCCCATAATGGACAAAAAGGCTTGCACAACTGCCAGCCAACCGCCAGCCTGCCGCCGCGTTGTGAGTGTCCGAAAGCTAACACACAAGGGCCAGACCTATTACGAAGCCACCTGGTACGTCGGCGGAACCCGTCAGCGGAAGTGGTACAAATCACGTTCGGCAGCAGTAACAAAAGCCAGCAAGGCCGGCAAGGCCAAGCGGAAGTCGCTGTCTGAATTTGAGGCGCTGCCGGATGATACCAAGATTGATTTGCTGACGGCCCACAAAAGGGCCAGCCGGAACGGTTACACGATATTGGCCGCCTGCGCCTTTTTCGAAGAGGGAGGCGAAACCAAGCCGGCAATCACTTTCGCAGACGCGCACGCGGCATTTGTGAAGGCAAAGAAGGCCAAGAACTGCCGGCCGCGAACCCTTCAAACTTACAAATACATATTTGAGCCATTCGGCCGCACGTTCGACGCATTCGATTTTCACGAAATACCGAAAGGCGACGTTTTGGAATGGCTAACGTCGCTGCCTGTCGAGCCGCGCACCTACAACAATTATTTGAACAACCTGACAACCCTCCGCAACTGGATTGACGGCGAAGGGTACAACGTCGGCCGCGTTGATTGTTTTAGCATGGAACAAAAGCTACTCGATGAATCCGAGCCGTGCATTCTGGAAGTCGACCAGGTGGCCGACTACGCGGTAGCCGCCTGCGAAATTCCACAAGTCGGCCTTGTGGTTGTGCTGGTTTTATTTTGTGGCCTGCGCGTCGAAGAAGCCTGCCGCACACAAGCGGCCGACATCAAACTTGGTAGGACGACGCCGATTGTGACCGTCAAAGGCCAGGCAAGCAAAACGCGCAACAAGCGCAACGTCGAACTGCTGCCGAATGCCGTCGCCTGGGTAAAGTATGCTTTGGCCAAGGGGTGCGCGGTTCCGGTTTCCAATGATAAGTTTTTTTTAAACCGCAAACGGAAACTGAAACGTATCGGCCCGAATGCCATGCGGCATAGCTTTTGCAGCTACCACCTGGCGCACTTTAAAAACAAAAACCAAACAGCCTACCTTGCCGGCAACTCTCCAGACATTATTGACAAGGCTTACAAGAACCTGGTCGAGCCGGAGGACGCCAAACGGTTTTGGGAGGTGGAACCTTCAATGTCCCACCCCTTAAAATAAGATAACCCCGCTGATGAAAAAAACTTTGCACAATTTCACTTTTGCACTTGCAAACGTTTTGGTGATGCTTCACCTTCGCGTTTGTGACCGCAATACGAAAGCTATTAAATGCCAAACAAACGCGACCCTGATAAAAAGCAGCTTCGCGCTTGGATGTATTCTTCTGATTTTGAGTTTATAAAACGCAAAGCCGAGGAAATGAATATGAATGTATCAGAGTTGGTGATAAAGCTTGCAAATCAACTGAAAGACCAAACTAAAAAACAGACAAAAAAATGAGCCAAACAGGGATTGACCTTTTAATCGAAGAACAGGGTGAAGCTACGGCAACCCTGCACGAAAATGCAGCCGGAGCACGGCAACAAAGCCAAACAAACGGCAAGGGAATTAGTCGCATTTTTTATTTATTAATAATTGTTTTTTTGTTGGGAAGTGCAGGGGTTGGTTTTAGTGCGTTTGACGAATACAAACAGCGCACAATAATCAATAAACATATTAGTAAAAATTTTTACCAAGCTGTCGCGTTTGATTTGTCCGGCAAGGAAATAAAATTAATAAACGCACGCATTAACAAAATGTTTGAGTTTGATTACATTACTACAAAAGAAATGCATAGAGGCAGGTCATTTGCAACCGAAGCGAATGAACTTGGCGCAAAACGAGTTGCAGAGGCGTTGAAATTGCGATTTGAACTGCTTGATGACAGGAAATCATTTGAAGCAATTCAGCGAATGAGCAAGGCAATTAAAAACGACCCTAAAGGGTGGTACGCATTTTCAAATGAACAGAAATGATTTTTTTTTCGGCGGTGATGCCTCACCTTTATTTGCAGGGTGATGCCTCACCTTAACAATCTAAACCACAGAACCAAATGAAACTAATCACAGCAATAATGAGCGCCGCAGTTTTCTACGCGGTAATAAGTCAACCCTACGCCGAACCACCGACAGTAGTCGCGTCCTGGTACGGCGATAAATATGCAGGCCGGCCAACAGCCTCTGGCGAGATATTCGACCCGACACAACTGACGGCCGCCATGTGGGACGTGCCATTCGGAACCAAGGTCAAGGTGCAGCTTGGCCCGAAGTCGGTAGTCGTCCGCATTAATGACCGTGGGCCGGCAAAGCATTTAAAGCGCGGCATAGATTTGAGTCGGGAGGCGTTCAGCCGGCTGGCCGATACCGATGCCGGACTCATCAACGTCAAACTGACAATTTTAAAATGACCTACGACCAAGCGGCCGAATACCTGGAAGTCAGCAAGCGGCAACTGCGGCGAATTGTTGCCGCCAAGCTGCTGCCGGTTACTAGGTACGGCCATCGAACCGTGAGGGTATCTAAACAGGCTTTGGACGCATACAGAGATAAATGCACCAAATAAACAGAAAGAACTAACAATGCTTGAAGTAAAGTATGAACAAAATGCAGGAGGCGGCGGCCAATGGGAAAATGCGCCGTCTGGTATTCACAAAGCTACTTGTTGCGACTTGGTCGACCTCGGCCAACAGGAAACCGAGTGGGGAACCAAACACCAAATCGAATTTGTATTTGAATTGGACAAGGAAAGCGCCGGCCTGGTTGAAGCCACCGGCAACCCTTTCACCGTTCGCACTCAGCGAATGAATTTGCCGGAGGCAGGGCGGCCGCTGAATGAGAAGTCGTCGCTTTACAAGTTCCTGTCGTCCTGGCGCGGCAAGCCGATTGAGAGCGGCGAGAACATACCGCTGGAAAAACTTGTCGGCATCAATGCCACGCTTGTTTTGACCATGAAGGTCAGCAAAGGCGGCAACGAGTATACGGCAATCGACACGCTGACCCCGAAGCGGAAGAACGAACTATTTCCGCCGCTGTCCGGTTCCTATATCCGCCGCAAAGACCGCGAAGGCTTTGAACCGCAGGCAGCACCGCAACCGGTACAACCGGCCGGACAGGCGACCGCACCAGCAGCGGCCGACAATCTCGACGACGACGACGTTCCTTTTTGATTATGTTCAACAACAAAATACAACTACCGGAAATGGAAAATAAACCAATATCGAAGAACCAAGACATTTGTCGGTTGGTTAACTTTCGACTGCGGAAAACTGACCTAGACGCACTAGATGAATGGTGCAAGCAGCACCACGTTTCACGCACCAAGGGAGTCGAAACGCTAATCCGCGCCCTGCCGCAATGAAGCCGAAAAACCCCAACCCGCCGGACGCGGTCGACGTCGACTACTACAACACCGCGCCCGTATTTTTCGACATTGAGACGATGCCGCTGGAACGTGCCGAGATTCTGGAATTCCTGCCGACAATCAAGGCGCCAGGACAGTACAAAAAACCGGAATCAATTGCTGCCTACATCGAGGAAGCGAAGGAGGAAAAGATAAAGAAGGCCGCGCTCTCCCCATTGACGGGAAGGGTGTTGGCCATCGGCGTGAAAACTGACGGAGAGCGCGGCGTGTTCGATTACAATGACGAGAAGCACACGCTGAAGGAGTTTTGGAAATACTTCCGCCATAACAACGTCGCAATTTGGGTTGGTCACAACTCAAACAACTTCGACTGGCCTTTCCTAATTAAGCGCAGTTGGAAGCACAATATCACCATACCGACCGGCATCAAGGACGGCCGTTGGTATCGGAAAAACATTCAGGACACGCAGGAGATATTCACCGGCGGCGCCTACGGCGAGCGGATTAAGTTGGACACCTTGGCCAAGTATTTTGGCGTCGGTGCAAAGAACGGCGATGGTGCCTTTTTCTCGGAATTGTACTTCGACAACAAGGCGGCCGCTATCGACTACCTCTACAACGATTTGGACATCACTCAGGCCGTATGGGAGCGGATGCAGTAACGACCGACACCGAACTGCTGGCGCTTGGCCTGCATAAGTTTCAAGTCGAGGCCGAAGTCAAATTCATTGCCGGCATCAATGAACACAATCCCAACGGCGACAAGCATCTCTGCCGGCTGGAACCGTTGCAGATAGTACAGCAGATGAAACAGGAGGCAATCGACCAATGGTTTTACTGTTGTGCCCTGGAACAAAAACTGAATGCCGCGCCGAAAGAAGGATAAGCCTGTCGAGGCTGAAGAATCGTTTCATGCGCTCAATGCACGCATGACCGTGAAGATTCGCGAGAACATTCTATCCGGTCGGTGGCCGGCAGAAACAATCGAGGAAAAGCGACTCTTACGCGAACACCTGGAACAGCAGGAGAAGAAGGCCGAGCGCAAACGCAAACGCAAAAGCAAAAAATGACCGTCTACATTTCACCCGATTGGCAGGACACCATAAACTGCCACGCTGCCAGGAGGCACAACAAACACCGATTCGACGACAACCACCGCGTGCTGGTTCCCGACTATTGGAAGAAGGGTTTGACGGGTGAAGTGGCGTTCGCGCTGCACTACGGACTGTCGCCTGACCTGGAAGATAGGCCGGCCGGTGACGGCGGAGTCGACTTCCAAATTGGCGACATGACCATCGACGTCAAGACGACCAACAACATCGACCTTGGCCTGCTGCTGAAGGTCGTCAATAGCGAGGAAGAAGTCAGGCGGCAGGACACCTACCTTGTCCTGGCCCACTATCGCAGCGCCGACACGATTACTCTTGTCGGTTGGATACGCGACGCGGATGCCAGGACATTCCGCAGCGACGTCGTCATTGGTCGCGGCCCGCTGAATCACATTGTGCCGCTGGCACGGTTGTCGCCTCTGGATTTGCTTCATGCGCGGATGCAGGAGGCCAAGCGGTCTATTGTCGTATGAGCCGGCAAATCAAAACGCTGGCGGAACTGCCGCCAACCGAGTCGCTGACCGACGGCCCGACTCAAATCGCAGTCGACCCTGGCAAGGCCGGAGGGATTGCGGTGCGTTACGCCGGCAACAAGGTTCTGGCATTTAATATGCCGGAAACCGAAGGCGACATCCGCGATTTGTTTGTGCGCCTTTACAACCCCGACAGCCCGACGGTCGCATACGTCGAGAAGGTCGGCGGATACATCGGCGGGCCAGGTGCGCCAGGGAGCGCTATGTTCAACTTTGGCCGCAACTTCGGTTTTCTACTCGGAACCCTTGCCGGCCTTTATATCAGAACCGAACTAATAACGCCGCAGAAGTGGCAGAAAACGCTTGGCCTCGGCACGTCGAAAGGAATGCGGCCGACCGAGTGGAAAAACAAACTCAAGGCCGAAGCGCAGCGACTATTTCCCGACATCAAAGTCACGCTGAAAACGGCCGATGCATTACTGATTTTGGAAGCTACTAAATGAACCCCGAAACAATTTTGAAAGCTACGGCCGCTCATTACGGCATACCGGAGGAAAAGCTGAAGCAGCGGCGCCGCGGGCCGTGGAAAATATCCTGGCCCCGTCTGCTGGCGATGTCGCTGGCATACGAGGATAACACCGGCATGAAAGTCGGTGCGGCTTTTAATCGCCACTACACGGCCGTCGTGTATGCCGCCAAGCGAGTCGATGCCTTGTGCGAAACCGATGCG
>VTLG01014689.1_pt1 | contig 31592 bp, 27 predicted proteins | sample 4694571 | NCBI WGS metagenome assembly VTLG01 (sample SAMN12604809, study PRJNA352737) | marine metagenome | biome: ENVO:00000447; feature: ENVO:00000209|ENVO:00000569|ENVO:01000036; material: ENVO:00002151; isolation source: viral sequences binned using virsorter ...
ACTCATTTTCAATAGATGCAAACCATAATGTTATTATAGCAGGTGATGTTTCTGTAGGAGATGATTTATCTTTAACATCAGACAGTTCAGTATTTAATATGGGTGCAGGTAATGATTTTACTATAACCCATGATGGTACAACCGGAGCAACATTAGCAGGTACTCCTATTTCTATTAACTCAACAGGTGATTTAACATTAGATTCAACTACAGATATTGTAATAGATGCTGCAGGAGGTAATGTAGAATTTAAAGATGCTGGAACTCTTCAGTTAACTTTAGATATGGATGGTACTGGTGGAGAACAAATACTTAAATTAGGAGTAGATTCAGATGATTTAGTGTTTCAACAATATGATGGGACTGAAGTATTAAGAGTAGGTGATGATGCTACTATATCTGCTACAAAATACAAATTTACCTCATCAAGCGCTACAGATGCAAACCATCAAGGAGATGTAGTATTTTTTGGAGGTACTACTTCTATGGTAGCAGGATCAATATATCATTATAACTCAAGTGGTAATTGGGAATTAGCAGATGCAGATGATAATACAAAATCAGATGGACTATTAGGTGTAGCTTTAGGAGCAGCATCAAACACAAATGGTGTATTATTAAGAGGAATGGTAACTTTAGGTCATGATCCAGGTGCAGTAGGTGATCCTATATATTTATCAACTAATGCAGGATCAGGTAGTGCTACAGCACCTTCAGGTAATGAAAACATAGTAAGAATTGTAGGATATTGTTTACATGCATCAAATGGTAACATATGGTTTAACCCGGATAGTACATTCGTAGAAGTAAATGCTTAATAATTATGCCAGACTTAACAGTACAGAATAATATAGATGGACAAAGTGGAGCAGCTTCTTCTTTTGGATCTACTGATTGGGCAGGTACAAGAAATTTAGATACTGGAGCATCCCCTAATTTTTCTGCAGCTTCAGACCAATATGGAGCAGGAGTAGTTCAAATAGCAGGTACTATTGTAATAATATATAGATCAGTATTTACTTTTGATACATCAGGAATATCAGTAGCACCATCAGCTGCTTCTTTTAAAGTATTTACTAAAACTCGTAATAGTGGAGATTGTAGACTTGTAAAATGTACACATTATAGTGATGGTGCAATTACAACAGCAGATTTTGATGCAATACCTGGTTTTACTGATGACGCTAGTATGTCAGGTAATGTAACAGATTATTCAAGTAATGTTAGTTCTTGGGCGGCTGATGGAAATGTAAATACAATAACATTAAATTCTACTGCTCTTTCAGACATGGCTTCATTAGATTTATTTCAAATATGTTTAGTAAATACTACATATGATTATCTTAATGTAGCTCCAACAGGAACAGTAACCCATGCTTGTGGTACGTATTATTCTAATAACACAGGAACAAGTTTAGATCCTCTTATAGAATACACAGCAGGATCATCTGATGGTGGAGGAAAAATAACATTAAATGCGGGACATGTAACATTAATTACAGGAAAAATAACATTATAGTATGAATACCACAAATTGGATAAATGGAAAATTAAATAAAAAAGAAGATGGTTATTATATAGATAATACTTGGATTTTATGGGACTGGGAAGAAGATGTAATTACAAAGGGTATAAAAGAGCTTTGTAAAAAATATAAATTTAAATCTGTTTTAGAATTAGGATTTGGGGTAGGATGGACATCAACAGAATTTCAAAAACAAGGAATAGAAAGACATGTAATTTTAGAACCTAATAAAGAATCTTACAATAAAGCTTTAAAATGGAATAAAAATCATAATGCAGAAATAATAAATATATTTAGTTGGGAATATAAGTCAAAAGAAAAATTTGATTTAATATATGATGATATTGTATATGTAGGAGGACAAACAAATTATAATAAACATAAAAATTTTGTAAAAAGTTTTAAAAATCAACCATACGTAAAATGTACAGCAAATATTACGAATAATACAATAAATAATAACCTTATTACAACTAATAAAATAATATAATATGGCAGTAGCATATTTAAATCCTGATTCAAACGTTACTGCAGTTGGTTGGGATTCATCTTTTTCACAAACACCATCACATCTTTCACAAGGTGACACAAGTAATGAGTGGAGAACTGTGATGAATAATACAGGTAAAGCAATATGGACTTTAGGTAATTTTGATTTTGGAGGTTTAAATGTAGGTTCTATAACTAATATTAAACACCAATTAATAATTGGTCTTGATGCTAGGGGTGGTTCTTCTAATGCTATAGCTACAATACGAAATGCTTCAAACCAAACATTATATTCAGAAACTCATGCAAATACTGCAGGAGCAGGTTTTCAAACATTTACAGGAACTACAAGAACAACTTCTGATGGCTCAAGTGCATGGACAGACAGTGATTTAGATGGATTACAGCTATTTTTAACTTGTACTAGTGGACCCCTTGTTCATATTGTTCAACAAATGTATATTGAAGTTACTTATGTAGAAGCTGGGTATAGTCATGATATATCAGGATTAGCAGCAGCAAGTATATCTAAAGTAAATTCTTTAGCAACTGCTAATATAGGAAAAATTAATAATACTTAAAATGGGTAATGGAAAAATATAGTAAAATACATTTATTTAATAAAGATCCTTTATACCATGAGTTTCCTAAAAAAGATTTAGTAAACAATGTTAAAGATGAAAAATTATTTTTTAAATCTAACTATAGAGTAATAGAATTAATAGGTCAAGGAGATACTATAAATAATTTAGTTACAACAGGGGATGTAATATACGAAGGTGATAACATATTTTATAACAGCATTACAGAAAGTTATATAACTCAAGTAACTGTTACAACTGAATCATTTTTTAATACTGAAGAAATAACTTATAATATTGTTACCCAAAGTTATTTTGTTACTAATTCTAATTATGAAGGAGATACATACAATCAGGAATTTAATAGTTATACTTCTAGTATAACTAATGCATTTTATGAGTATGAAAATTTAGTTCAAAATATAACCCAATCAACTATAAATATAACTGAAGGGAGTTTTGATTTATTAGGTGATGTAATTATAGGAACTGATTGTAATGATTCTCTTACAATAAATAGTACTGTTACTGCGAGTTGTAATATAAGTTCGAGTGGTAATTTAACAGTAGCTAATATAACAGCTTCAGGAGATATAAGTGCAAGTGGAACAATATTTGCTACTCAAATAATAACATCATTTTTAACTGCATCTTTTATAACAGCTTCAACTATCATTACTACAGGATCAAATGTATTTGGGGACGCAGTAACTGATACACATGAATTTATTGGAGATTTAACAGCAAGTGGTGATGTACTTATAGGAACTAATTGTAATAATTCTCTTACCATACTTAGTACTGTTAGTGCAAGTTGTGATATAAGTTCAAGTGGTAATGTTGTAGGAGCAAATATTACAGCTTCAGGTACTATAAGTGGAGAGGTAATAGAGGGTGCAATAAATATAATAGATACTGGGGATGAAGATGCTGCTTTCCACGTTATTATGGTTGATGGACCTACAGGAGCTCAAGAATTAGAATCAGATGAAGGACTTACATTTAATCCTAGTTCTAATACCTTAACAGTAGCAAATAGTATATTGTTAGGATCAGATATAACCCATAATGGGGATACAGATACTAAATTATTTTTTCCTGATAATGATACATTTCAAATAGACGTAGGAGGTAGGACATTTTATTCAATAACACAATCAGATGGTGCTAATAGTAGGGTAAATCATGGTGATCTAGGTGCACAAATTAATCATCATTTTAGAGGTTCTGGTACTGATCAACTTTTTGTAATAGAAGGTAACAGAAATAGAATAGGTGCTAATCATATACCTGATGAAAATTCTCAATTTTTTACAATATCAGGTAGTAGTAATAATGGTTTTGTTATGAACAGTTCTGATGAAGATCATAAATTTATAATAAAAGGAGACAATGGTCATGTAGGAATAGGTCCTTTAAATCCAGCATATAATTTACATGTAGTTTCTGCAAGTACAACATATGTGGCAATGTTTGAAAATTCAAGAGGCACTGATCTTCATGATAGTGCTATTGATGGTTTAGGTCAGGGTATTAGAATAAAATTAAATTTTGCTAGCCCAGCAATAGATGTTTCGGATCTTGGAGATTTTTTTACTGGTCCCGTTGACACAGTACCTGCTTCATTAAATGGTGCTAGATTTATTAATTTTGAAGACACAAATACTACTTTAGGAGCTATAGCTATGAGTCCAGCAGATGCTGAAAGTATTATGTATTTAACAACTTCTGATAAAAGAAGAAAAGAAGATATAATAGATACATCTCCTAAATTAGAAACTTTACTTAATTTAAAAGTAAAAGACTTTAAATGGAAAAAATCAAATACTAAAAGTGTAGGATTAATAGCCCAAGAAGTAAAAGAAACATATCCTAGAGCAGTAATGGATTATGAAGAAGAAAATAAATTAAGAAATTTAAAGGAGGAAGACCCAGAATATCAATACATGCAAGTTGATTATTCAAAATTTGTACCTATATTAATTAAATCTGTACAAGAACAACAAGAAATAATAAGTTCATTACAAGAAGAAATAAAAATACTAAAAACTAAAATCAAATAAATATGGCGTATAGTGCAAGTATAGGAATAAATAATACCGTAGGTATATTTTTTGGTAGTGGCTCTTACACAAATACAGCGTCAAGATCTCCCATAGTTGCTGATAACACAGCATCATTGGCAAGACAAGCATTGCTTATAGAAAAAGACCCCGATGATCCAGGAAGTATTCAATTTAGAATCCCTGCTTCTAAACATGGTGGAGATCATGATAGGATAGCTTTTTATATTTCTTCAAGTGGTTTTATAGGGATAGGAACTAAAGATCCTCAAGATGTAGTAGACATTAGAGACAACACACAAGATGTAAGACCTTCAGGATCTGCTGCAAATGATGGTGGGGGTAATCCAGGTAAAACAGAAGTACTTAAATTAAATAGGACATCAGGCCTTTCAGGTACAATTGATGGTGGAGATTTTTAAATAAAAATTTGGGTTTTTTATACTTTCTATATATGTATATAAAAACATTAAATTTATATAAGTTATGTCAATAAAAAATAAAAATATGCCTTCACCTTCTGAAGTAGCAGAACAAACATCAGCACAAAAAACAAAATTTACTACTGAAGATTTACAAAAGCTTAGAGATTTACAAAATAAAACTACAAATGTAGTAAATGCTTTTGGTCAATTAAAACTCTCAGAAATTAGATTAGAAAGTCAGTCAAAGTATTTAAAAGAACAATTAAGTACTTTACAAAAAGAAGAAGCTAATTTAGCAAAATCTCTCTCTGAAAAATATGGAAAAGGAACTCTCGATGCTGAAACTGGAGAATTTACACCCTCCAAATAGTTCTACATCATTTTGCTATATTTATAGATAGTTAAATTTATTTTAATTATTGGTTTGTAGTTTTCTTTTATATTTATATCAGAACAACAATAAGATAATTCATTATCAAAAAACTATAATAAACGATGGCAGAACAAATTATTTCACCCGGCGTATTTACCCGAGAAAATGACTTAAGTTTCCTTCCACAAGGGATAGGACAAATAGGAGCAGCAATAGTAGGCCCTACAGTAAAGGGACCTGCATTTGTTCCAACAGTAGTAAGAAGCTTTTCAGAATATGAAAGAAAATTTGGAAGTTTACATCCAGAAACTTTTGTACCACAAACAGTTAGAGAATATCTAAGAAATGCTGGATCAGTTACAGTAACAAGAGTACTAGCAGGTGGTGGATATGCAACAAGTTCAACTGGAAGTTATGTAGCTTTAATAGCTTCAGCTTCTAATAATGCAGAAGGAAATGTACTTTTAGGAGTAATATTCCCTTCAAAATCGACTTCAGCTGCTGTTGATTTAGCAAAAACAGTATTAGATACATCAGCTGATAATATAGATACTGATGAACCTATATCTTCTAGTGGAAATTTAACAGAAAATTTTAGTTTAATTTTAAGTGGTTCTACAGGTGGAACAGGAGCTACTACTGGTACACAATTTTCTGCATCGTTAAACCCAACTAATCAAAATTATATATTTAAACAATTAGGAATTGATCCTAATAATAGTAAATCAACTACTGTTGATTATAATAGTGATCCAGGATACACTTATCTAAATTTTAAAGCACTACAAACATCAGTACAAACTAATTCAGTAGTTGAATCAATGTCAATTACTTTTGCTAATTCGTCTAGTATAGCAACAAGTAGTATTCAATCTAGTGCAGGATTTGGTAATAGTATAGTATTACATTCTCCAGGAGGTAGCCATACAGTAACGTTTATTACATCTTCTGATGCAACAGCAGGTGCCCACCCTACAGGTGTTGGATTAACAGGATCTCTTATAACAGCAAATATTAATTCTGTTTCTGCTGCAGATGGTACAATATCAGGAACTAATCTTGCAACAACATTTTCAACAGCTGTTGACGCTAATGCAGCATATACAACATCTATATCAAGTGATGGTCTTACAGTAACGGTAACTAATGTTGCAGGGGGACCAGTAACTGATATTCAATTACAAGATGAAGAATCTCCAGCAGGAGAAAGTATAACTACAGGATTTGCTAATCCAACATTAGGTGCTGCTTCAGAAGCATTTTCAGCTTCTGCAGCTGTTATTCAACAAGGAGTAGATGTTCCTGGATATGGAGGTATAACAGGAGCAAATGCTGTTATAATGTCAACACAAGGAACAGCAGCAGAATGGGAAGGATTATCAGCAACAGAAGAAAAATATTCTTATGCTTCTACACCTTTTATTACATCACAATTTTTAGATACAAATAATTCAACAAAAGAATTATTTAAATTCCATACAATAGCTCATGATACTACTTGTAATAAAGATTATAAAGTATCTATTGCTAATTTAAAAGAACCATCAGACATAGATAATGTGGAACAATATTCACAGTTCTCAGTACTTATAAGAAGATATAATGATAATGATAAAACTCCTGTTATATTAGAACAATTTAATGGAGTAACATTAGATCCAGATTCTCCTAGATATATTTCTAGAGTAGTTGGAGATAGATACCCACAATATAATGATACTTTAGACAAAGTTGAATTATTAGGAAACTATCCTAACCAATCTCAGTATATAAGAGTAGAAGTAGCACAAGGAGTAGATAATAAATCATATTCACCTAAATTATCCCCTAAAGGATTTAGTGCTTTAATAAACCCTATTGCAACAGCATCTTTAAATGTAAATTGTAATTTCCCTTCAGCATCTTATGAAGGAGTAATGCAAACAGGAACTGACAGCACTTATAGTTCTAAAGGATTTTTAGGATGGAAATTTACAGAAAAAAGCTTTGACAACGAAAATTGGATAAAACCATTACCAAGTGTTCAAGAATCAAATATAAGTGGTAAGTTTAATGTAGAGAGTTATTCAGGCCACCCAAGTTCAAGTTTATGGACAGGCTCTTTAAGTGCTTCTATAGATACAACAGGAACTAATGGACCAACTGCTCAACAACTTAAATTTTCAATTCCTTTCCAAGGGGGTGATGATGGAGTAGCACCTTGGACAGTAAAATATACAGGTGCTGAAACAAATATAGATACAATTTCTGCTTATACAGGAGGACAAAATTTATATGGCTTTGATTTAAGTTCAACACAAAAAGCAGGATATAAAGGATATAAAAAAGCAATTGATACACTATCAAACCAAGATGAATATGATATTAATATGGTAGCTATACCAGGAGTTGTAAAAGAATTACATCCCCTAGTTACAAATGCTGCTATTGATATGGTAGAAGATAGAGGAGATGCATTTTTTGTAATGGATTTAATTAAAGCTAGCTCTACAGTAAATAATGCAGTAGGACAAGTAGGAGATTTAGACACTAATTATGCTGCTGTCTATTACCCATGGGTTAAAGTGTTAGACACTTCAATCAATAAACCAATATTAGTACCACCTTCAGTAGTAGTACCTGGAGCTATAGCAGCTTCTGATAATATTGCTGCAGAATGGTTTGCACCAGCAGGTTTAAATAGAGGTATATTAGGTAATGTAATAGAAGCTAAGATAAGATTAAATCAAGCAGAAAGAGATATACTATATGATAATAAAATTAACCCAATAGCAACTTTCCCACAAACAGGAGTATGTATTTGGGGTCAGAAAACACTACAAGAAAGATCTACAGCTTTAAATAGAATTAATGTTAGAAGATTACTAATAGCACTTAAGAAATTTATTGCAAGTTCTTCAAGATATTTAGTATTTGAACAAAATACTGTAGCTACAAGAAATAGATTCTTAAATATAGTAAACCCATATTTAGAATCAGTACAACAAAGACAAGGTTTATTTGCCTTTAGAGTACAAATGGATGAAAGTAATAACACTCCAGAAGTAATAGATAGAAATCAATTAGTAGGAGCTATATTTATACAACCAGCTAAAACAGCAGAATTTATAGTACTAGACTTCAATGTATTACCAACAGGAGCTACATTTGATAGTGGAGCTGGAGCTGCTGGTGGAGGTGGTGGCGGAGGCTATTAAAAAGTTTAAAAACATTATATTTATAATAAAATAAATAAAAATACATAAAAGATGGCAATATTAAATACAAATGAAATGATGTTTACAGCATTTGAACCTAAAATGCAAAATAGGTTTATAATGTACATCGATGGAATTCCTGCTTTTTTAGTAAAAAAAGTTGGAAGACCAAATATTCAATTCGGTGACGTAACTTTAGATCATATCAACATTAAAAGAAAACTTAAAGGAAAAGCAGATTGGCAAGATATAAATGCAGAATTATATGACCCCGTTACACCATCAGGTGCACAAGCAGTAATGGAATGGGTTAGATTATCCCATGAATCAGTAACAGGTAGGGATGGTTACTCTGATTTTTATAAAAAAGATATTAGATTTAATGCTTTAGGACCTGTAGGTGATATAGTTGAAGAATGGATTTGTAAAGGGGCTTATTGTAAATCAGCTAATTTTGGAGAAATGGATTGGTCTGCAGGAGAAACTCCAGCAAATATACAAATTACTATTAGAATGGATTATGCTATCTTAAATTACTAATAATAAATTTATATTTAAAAAGAAAAGCGCTTATTTTAGCGCTTTCTTTATTTTACATATATGTATATCTGAACTAGTTTTAACAAATAAATAACGTTATGGAACAAAATAAACAACAATTCCCTTCAGAAGAAGTCGTATTACCCTCAAAAGGATTACTTTACCCTATTGATTCCCCCCTATCTAAAGGAATAATAGAAATTAAGTATATGACTGCTAAAGAAGAAGATATATTAACAAATCAAAATTATCTAAATAATGGTACTGTAATTGATAAATTATTACAATCTCTTATAATTACTTCTATTGATTACAATGAATTATTAATAGGAGATAAAAATGCTATATTAATAGCAGCACGAATTTTAGGTTATGGAAAAGATTATGATTTTAAATGGAAAAATCAAAATGTATCTGTAGATTTAACTTCTTTAAAAGAAAAAGAATTAAATGAAAAATTAGTAACAAAAGGTAAAAATGAATTTAGTTTTACCTTACCTATTGCTAAAAAAACATTAACATTTAAAATGTTAACTCATGCAGATGAAATAAAAATATCAAAAGAAATTGAAGGCCTACAAAAATTTGATAAAAACTCAAGTGCAGAAATTACTACTAGATTAAAACATCAAATTTTATCTATAGATGGTAATTATGAAAATAAAGACATTAGAGATTTTATAGACACTCAATTTTTAGCTAGAGATTCTAGATCATTTAGAAACCATACAAATTCAATTCAGGCAGATGTTGATTTGACAGTAAACATAAAAATGCCTGATGGCACGTACGAGGAGGACGTAAATCTTCCCATTGGGGTGGGCTTTTTTTGGCCTGACGCTGGAATATAGGAACATATTATTTACTCAGATCCACGATCTAGTGTACCATGGCGGCGGTGGTTTTAAACACACAGAAGTATATAATATGCCGACCTGGATGAGATTGTTTCATATCAATAAAATTAATCAACATATTGAGAAACAAAATGAAGAAATGAATAAAGCTAATAATCAACCTTCGAATAATAGTAAAATTCATAGACCTAATATAAAACCCTCATCAACTTATAATTTTTAATTAAAGGTATCGCAAGATACCTTTAGTTTTTCTATATTTATAATAAACATAAATTAAATCTACTTAATTAAGTATAACTATGGCAAAACCACAAGAAGCAAAATTACTTAGAGAATTAATAAATCTAAGAAATCAATATAAGCTAACAGAGCAGGAGGTCATTGATCTTGAAGATAAAATACTTAATAAAAAAATTGCAAGTAAAAAAGCATTACAAGAAGAATATGATTTAATTATAAAATTAGCTGCCGAAGAAAGAAAAAGAGATAGAGAAAGAGAAACAGGAGGTGTAAAATATAAGCAGTTAAATAAAGAAATATCTGAACAATTAAAACAACAATCACCTGCTTTAAATAATATTAATCAATTATTTGGTAATCGACTTCCAATTTTAAAAAATATTCAAGGAGAAGCAAGTAAATATTTAATTCAACAAGCTAAACAAAATAAAGGTCTTGATCTTCAAAATAAGTCTCAAATGAAGTCCTTTGTGCAGCAGGGTAAATTTACTGCTTTATTAAAGGGTACAGGAGCTGCTTTAAGAGCACAAATACTAAACCCTGCATTTCTTATAGCTGAAGCCCTTAACTATAATACCCAACTTACAGAACTTCAAAAAGGATTAGGTTTAAGTTATCAAGAAGCTCAAAAATTAAAATTTGAATTAGATGGTATAGCTATAAATCTCGGAAATAATGCTATACTATCTAAAGATATAACACAAGCTTTTCAAGCACTTAATAAACAATTAGGAGTAAGCGTTAATGATGTATCAGCTTTTGAAGATGGATTAGCCCAAGCAGCTGTTTTACAAAAACTTTATGGTTTTACAGCGGATCAAGCAGCTCGTTTTACTAGAGAAGTTGTACGAACAGGTAAAGCTGCTGAAGATTTAAAATTAGACCAAATTGAAATAGTAAAAAATGTAGGAAATGAATTTGGTGTAAGACTAGATATAAAAAATGTAATGCAACAAGCAGCCAGCGTTACAGGACAAATGAGGGCCCAATTAGGAGGTAGTTTAGAAAATATAGTAGAAGCAGTTTCAGCAGCCCAATCATTAGGTTTACAGTTATCACAAGTTGAAAAAATTAGTAGTAGTTTACTAAATTTTGAACAAAGTATAGAAGCAGAATTAAGAGCAGAATTAATAACTGGTGAACAACTTAATCTTGAAAAAGCAAGATTATATGCATTAACAGGTGATTATACTAATTTAGTTAAAGAAATTAATGCTCAGGGAATGGATTGGAACAAATGGTCAGGCATGAATGTTCTACAACAAAAAGAATATGCAGCAGCTTTGGGTTTAAGTGCCAATGAATTATCAGATGCATTATTGAAAGAAGAAGACATAGCAGCTTTAGCACAAGAAGCAAGAATGGCAGGTAAAGATGAATTAGCGGATATGCTTGAAAAACGAAGTGCACAACAAAAATTTACTGATGCCGTTGAAAAATTAAAAGATGTATTTGTAAGTTTAGCAGGACCCGTATCTATAATATTAGAAGCATTAACAATTATTTTAACTCCTATATCAGAAATGATACAAGGTTTAGGAGCTATAAAAGAACTAATAATGGGAAATACTGAAGGATTTGGTGAAATGGCTAAAAAAGTAGGACCAATAGGTATGATACTTGGTAGTATGGTAGCTTCATTAATGGCATTTAAAACTACAATGTTAGTAATAAACACTGCTAAGGGAATTTATTTAGGAATGACTAAATCAGCTTTAGTTTTAGAAAGAGCTTCAACTTTAATACAAGGTAGAGGAGTAGCTTTAGCTGTAGGAAAAATGGTAGCAAGATACATAGCAGCATTTTCAACTAATCCTATTACAGCTGTATTAGGAACAGTTGCCGCTTTAGCTGTAGCAGCAAAAGTTTACTCATTAGCATCTAAAAAAGCAGGAGATTTACGTTCAGGCCCTACAGGTCCTAGTGGAGGATATGGTGAAAGAACATTAATAGCTCCCGAAGGAACTTTTGCTTTAAGTAATAGAGATACAGTAATAGCAGGAACTAATTTATTTCAGGGAGGAGGTAATTATAAAGCAAATGATTTAGTTAGTGAAGGAGGAGCTCAACCAACAACTAATATTATGGTTAGTAATGATTTAGTAGTAGATGATTATAAATCAGCAAGTAAACAAGGAGCTTATCATAAAGCAAAAGTTAAATATACTAATAAAATACCTTAATATTTATAATAAAATAATAAATTATGGGATTAATAAATAAAGAATCAATATTCGATCTAGTACCAGGAAGTGATCCTGTAATTAATATGAATGGCTTACAGGGCCCCTCATTTGATTTAGGACCTAGTTCTACATTTCAGATAGACTCACTTCAAATAGTACCACAAACTATAATATATCAAGATTTAGATGGATTACCAGGACCTTCTTTTGATAATGGACCTGAACCAGGAGGACCTAATTTAATAGATACCTTACATGAACAATCTTTACAAAATGGATATTCATATCAATATGGTAATACAACAGCTAATATAGCTGCAACAACTTTAGGTTTAGGAGGAGGACAAGGCGCTCAATTTGATAATGGTCCTGAACCTAATACAATAGTGTCTACAATGGATACTATACATGAAAATTCACTAGAAAATTTATATGAAAGTTTAGTAAATCCAGGTGCAAGTTATGGAGCAGGACAAGTAGGAGCAACATGGCCTGCAATTAATCCTTCTTCTTTAGATTTAGGAGGCGCTCCTGGTACACAATTTGATAATGGTCCTGAACCTCAAGGTAATGATATAGACACTTTACAAGAAAGTGCATTAGTTGAAATGTATAATAGTGCAGTAAATCCTGAAGCAAGTTATGGTGCAGGACAACCTAATGGAGCTTGGCCTAATGTTAATTCATCTAATTTAAGTTTAAATGGAGCTCCTGGTACTCAATTTGCACAACAATCTGAGCCTACATCAGGAGAAAACCAAATAGATACAATCCAAGAAGTAGGATTAGAAGGGCTATATAATAGTGCAGTTAACCCTCAATCATCATATGGAGCAGGACAACCAACAGGTGCATGGCCTGTAGTAGCACCTTCTACTTTAGATTTAAATGGAAATTCAGGCCCCCAATTTGATAATGGTCCTGAACCTAATGTAACTCCTAATGCCATAGATAGCTTTCATGAAAGTGCATTAGTTGAAATGTATAATAGTGCAGTAAATCCTGGATCAAATTATGGTGCAGGACAACCTGGTAGTACATATCCTAATATAAATGCTACTACTTTAGATATGAATGGTCAAGTAGGTCCTAATTTTATCCCTACATTTGATGTACATCAATCTTTGTTAACAAATACTTATCAAAGTACAATAAATCCTAATTCTAGTTATGGAGCAGGACAACCAGGAGGAGCATGGCCTAATATATCTGCAGGAGGACTTGATATTAATGGTTTACTTCCCAATAATGGACAATATATAAATAATTTACCTGAATAATATGCCTTTAAGAAGATTAGTACAAAAAAACGCAGGAGACAGAAATTTAGATTTATATCCTCTTCATTTTAAAAATGAACAAAGTGGGGGGTATAATTATGGTAATTCTGTTACACCTATATTTGATGGTACTTTTAGACAAAGATCTTTTAAATTTGGGGAAGGAACTGCTAATGATAGACCTTTTTGGGATGGAGATGGTTTTAGTAGAGAACCTTTTATAGGAAAAAATTTTGAATTACCTGATATTGATGATAATCCTTCAAGATTTGTAGATTTTACAAACACATTAACTGATGGATTGATTAGAGGGGGTATAATTACGGCTGCTTCAAGAACAGCTAAAGATGTAGCTAGAATAGCAAAATTTTATATTTCTCAAAGAGGTATAGGTTTTATTCTTAAACAAGTAGGATTACAAAGAACTAATCCTGTAATAAGAAAAATGGAAGTAGATACTGGAGGGGATGCTTTAAGTACTTTTCAAAGCATAGGTGAAGGTATTCAAAATTTAGGAGGTTCTAATTCTAATCAAAGAGTATATAATTTAGGAGTTAATACTTTAGCCCAGATAGCAGGTAGTGCTTTTGGTTTACATATTAAAAGAGAAGGTTTACTCCCTACAGCATTTGAAGGTTATATAGATGATATAGAAGCATCAAGAGAAAATCTTTATGGGGGTTCAGATAAAGAATGGGAAAATAATGGTTATGGTCCTCAACTTTTAGAAGCTGATCCTTTAAAAGGAAATAGATTAATAAATTTATTTGGTAGCCATATATTAAAAAATACCATGCAACAAGAAACCGAAGTGCAATGGGATATAACGGGTCAAGCAACTGACATAGTAACAGGTCAAGTAGCACAAGCAACTACTCCTGAAGCATTAGGAACTTTAGGAGAACAAATGGGTAGTTTTGGGAAGTTTTTGAGTGGAGGTAATGATTTAGGTAAAAAAGAATTATATAGTTTTAGTGGAGGAGCAGGATCTCTTTATGGTATAGGTAATACTACTATAATGAAAGCATCTACTCTTTTTAACACAGTAGGAGAAGTAGAAATGGGAGGTCATAAAATTAATTTAATTGACTCTTCACCATGGTTACACGCTAAAACAGGGTATATAGGAGTAAGAGATAAGTTTATGAGAGGGTCTGTAAATAAAGGTTTAGATAGAGGAAACCCAGAAATACCTCATCAAATATATATCCCTAAAAGACATCATATAGCTGTATCAGAAGTAGCAGGATCAAAATTACTACATAATTATTTTATTGATAATAATACTCTAGGAGACCCTTTAATATCTCCTTATGCCTCTATTTTTACAGCTAGAACATCTAAAGGTTTAAAAGGAGATGATAATTTTATAAATGATTATTGGGGTGTTTTAAATCAAAGTAGAAATAAAGATAGAGGAAATGCAGACAATGCAACACCACGACCTATATATGATGCAGATAAAGGACAACTTAATCCAGAAAATCCAGAAAAATTAAAATTAGGATTAATAGGAGATAATTTTGCGGGTAGATATGCAAAAGCAGTATCATTAGATGATGTAGTAGATTTTAGAATCTTAAAAAATTTAAATACAGTTGCAAATGATTTAGACCATGATCATAAAAGTAGTAATGCTTTAGCAAGATCTAATGCTACAGATTATAAAACAAGAACATCTACAGGAAATGTACCTTTTTATAGAGAAACCAGAGTAGGATTAGGTAATCCTGGTCAAAAAATGCAAGGATTACGAGGTAAAAATACTTTAGGTAAATCTACAGACAGTTATGATTTATATGTTGAAGATACAATAGATAAAATAAATGCATTAGATATATTTAAAAATGATAGTAATTTACATTCTTTTGGTCAACAAGGTAGAGATTTAATTAGATTTAGAATAGAAGCATTAAATGGTGGAGATCCTACAAAATCTAAAGTAATGGTATTTAGAGCATTTTTAGATAGTTTTGGAGATGGATATACTGGTAATTGGAATTCTTATAAATATAATGGTAGAGCTGAAAAATTTTACACATATGATGGTTTTGATAGAAACATTAATTTTAGTTTTAAAATAGCTGCCCAATCTCGCCATGAAATGATGCCTCTATATAGAAAATTAAATTATTTAGTATCACAAACCGCTCCAGAATATAATAACCGTAGGATGAGAGGATCTTTTTGTAGAGTAACTATAGGAAGTATGATAGATAGAGTTCCTGGATTTTTTTCTAATATAAAATTAAATTGGAATAAAAATTATCCTTGGGAAATTACTATAAATGAAGCAGAAGGAAGAGAAGATTATGATGGAATACTACAAATGCCCCATATTTTAGATGTAAGTTGTACATTTAAACCTATACATACATTTGCTCCACAAAAATCAGTTCATTCTCCGTTTATACTACCTACTCATAGCGGTTTAAGAACATCACAAAAATGGTGGAAACATAAAGAAGCAAACAACTATAAAGAAGCAGATTTAGCTAGTCAAAGAAAAAAACAGGGATTTAAAGAAAACTTTACTGATGCTACACCAATAGAATCCCCAACAACACAAAACACAATAGATGATACTATAGCCACACAAATAACTTTACCTTCAGTAGGAAATGAAGAGTCAGAGGGAATAGCTTTAAATGACATACCAACGTCTAATGATTATGATGAAGTTTCTTAACATATAATATTATGAGATCTAGAAATATAAAAAGAAGAAAAACAAATAAAAAATTCCATTATAGAACTATAATGTATCCTGATATTCCTGAGTCTCCAGAAGATTTATTAATGATTACTAGAATAGGAGATAGAATAGATAACTTAGCATCAAAATTTTATGGGAATTCAAATTTATGGTGGGTTATAACAACTGCTAACGGAGATGTGATTGATCGAGATAGTTTTTTTATAAAACCAGGAACACAAATAAGAATACCTGCTAATTTAAGAAGTATATTACAAAGGTATGATAAATTAAATAAATAATAGTTATGTCTATATTTAAAGAAAGCTTTAAAGATTGGGTAAAAAGACAACTTTTTATAAGAGAAGAAGTTATTAACTCTAATATGAGGGATCAAAGTGATGTAGCAGGAAATACTGGTACTGATCCTGAAGATAGATTTAAAGAATTTAGAACAAGACCTGGTAGATTTGGTGAAAATTTTGTTGAAGAAGAAGGACCATATGGAATTACTAGAGAAGTTCGAAATGACTATTCTAAAGTAGTAGATCCTGGAGCTTTTATAGCTTATCAACAAAAAACATGTAATATAAGAATGTCTTCAGGGGCTAATATAAAACTACCAGGAGCAAAAAGAATAGCACTTAAGACTGTAGATGAACTAAGGGGAGAATATGTACCTGAATATGATGCAGAACAATTACAACAAGAAAATTTAGCTAAAAGATGGATATTAGAAGGAGGAACAATTTCACATGAAGATACTTTTGGTGAATTAGATTTAGGTTTTGATTATGAAACTCAAGAAGAATTAGGCACAGTAGATACATCTAAAGCTCATCTAAAAGATAATAGTCTTTTACCTTCAGGTAAACGCTCTGGAGGGTTAAATATGAGAGGCGGCTTTTATAATGGAGCATACGGAGATCCTGCAATAGTATCAGATCCTTCAGGTGATGGTTATGGTGTAGTACCAATGCCTGGTATTGAAAAAGTATCTGTAAGAACTAAAACAGCATATGGTTCTCTTAGAGAAGCAAAAATATCTTTTGTTTGTCATAACCAACGTCAACTTGATGCTTTAGAATTATTATATATGAGACCTGGTATTCCTATTTTATTAGAATGGGGTTGGTCTACATACATAAATAATGATGGAAATATAGAAAAAGATGGTGCACTTCCAGACCCTCCAGAAGCTTTTTTTCATGATGGAATGGAAAATAATACTAAACTTAATATGTCTCATATTAATGATATTATATTTCAAAGAAAAAAGGTTTACCATGGTAACTATGATGCTATATTAGGAATGGTTAAAAATTATAATTATAAAGCAAGAGCAGATGGAGGGTATGACTGTGAAACAGAAATAATAGCCCAAGGAGAAATAATAGAGTCTTTAAAGGGAAATCAAATGTTAATGACAAATCATAAAAATAACGTTATTCAAAAAGATATGTTAGAAAAATGTCTAGAAGTATTATCTGATTGGTGTGATTTAGAAGCTAAGTTTTATAAAGAAAATGGAGATAGTTATTCTTTCTTTGAAAAAGTTAACATTCATGCAGCCGAAGAACTAGATGAAAACTGGTTTAGTATGATGTGTATAGCTGCAGGTACTGGAATAACTGGAGGGGCTATTGGAGGAGCATTAAGTACATCATGGACAGGACCTGGTATGGTAGTAGGTGCGGTTGCTGGTGCTATTATTGGTTTTGTTGTTTCTTTGGCTGTTTTTGCTTTTGATTCTTTGTTTGGAGAAGAAGAATTATATGATTTGGATAGAGGAAGACATTGCCATCAACTATTTGATATTCAAGAAGGTGCTATGCAGCCCCCAAAAGATCTTGTTCAAGAAGCTATAGATAATTCTGAACAATGTAATCTTTCACCTAAAGATGTAGTTAACTTAGAGGGTCATAATCTAATGGTAGGAGTACAAGGTCGGGCATTTATGGATCAACAAGCAGAAACTTTAAGAAATTTAGTAATCCCTGCTTGGGGTTTTTATGATAGGGCATCAGAGGGAGAATATGTTAAAGGAATAGAAAATGGTGAAGGAGCTGCTTATATTAGATGGGATGCTTTTTGTTATTTATTAAATACTATGGCTATAAATAAAGATAGCTCAGGAAAACCTCTTATATATTTTACATGTCTTCAATATGAACAGGAAGAATCTCAACATAGATTTAGATTAGCACCCTTATTATTTTCTCAAATACCTGATAATGGAGTCCTGACTAAAGTAGGAATAGAAAATGATACAGATATAATGAATTGTTCTATAAATCCTGCAGTTTGTCTTATGCCTAAACAATTAAGAACAGCATTAAACAGAATGATTGGAAGTGATAAATTTTATGATATATGGAACGGAGCGGTATTATGTCATGGGTTAGGACATGATTTAGAAGCACATAACAGATTATTAGTAGCATCAAAAAATACAAATTACCAAACTATTACTACTGCAAGGCCAGGAGTATTATCTAATTATGAAACAAACCAATCTATAGGTAATATAGGAATTAATGTAGATTATGCACTTGCCAAATATAGAGAAATGAGATATGATGCAGATGAAAATTTATTAGAAGATTTTAATTTATATGATTATGTAGAAGCTTTATGGGAAAGTATAAATGCAGCAGTAGGAAACAGTAATAAATTTGTATTAAATATAAATAATGATAGACCTAATGAAGTTAGAGTTATAGATTTAAATTTTCAAAAAAACCCAGAACTTGATGTTAAAGATGTTTATGAATTAAGAATCCAATCTAGTGATAGTATTTTTCGAAAATTTTCTTATAACTCTGTAATCCCAAGTTCTTTATCCTCTACTATAGCAATAGCAGTACAGAATCCAGGAGCCCCTCAAGATATGGATGCTGCTACTTTTTCAGCCTTCTCTCAAGATATATATAGTAGGTTTCATTCTCAAGATGACAAGCCGGAGGTTGAAGACAGAAAAGAAAAACAATTAGAAATATATAAAAAAAATGTTTATGATATGATGTCTTATTTAAGGAGAATCCTTAGACATCTAGATAAAGTACAAGAGGGACAATTTTCAAAGGTAGATCCAGAAACAGGGATGCCTTTAAATGATAAACATGCAAAAAAGGTAGGAAAAGCAAGTTTAGCATTAAAACAATATAAAGCTATATGTAATCTTTTGACTAGTCAATATCATTATAATGATGAAGCAAATGATATAATAGCAGGAGATCAAATAAAAGAATTATCCCCATCAGTATCTGCTATGGTACCTTTAAAATTTAATGGCGTAATGGATGGGATAGGTGGTATTATAATAGGTAATTTATTTAGAATAGATCCCTCTAGATTACCTACTATGTATAAAGCAGCAAAAGTAGGTTTTATAGTCATGGGAGAACAACAAGAAATAACAGCAGGAAATGATTGGACAACAAGTATTAATGGACAATTAATTATACTTCCTGAAGAAAATACTGAAATTGTAGATCAAGCAAATAAAACTCCAGCTGGAACTGAAAATATGTTAGCTAAATACGTAAATGAGTATTATGAATCTGTAGGTATGGAACCTAAAGCAAAAGAAAAAGAAAATTTAGATGCTCAAGATAGTGGAGGAAGTAGTGACACACAAGATCCAGGTAATATTCCAAATGCAACTAAATTAAGGTCTGTTATGATGGATTTAGGTATAGAAGAAAATGGTCTTGAATTAGCAACAAATGGAGATATAACAGAAGAATTTTATTATACTTGTAAAAAGTTATTTACTGTAATGAGAACTAGTTTACCTAACACTCCTATAAGAGTAAATTCAGGAAATGATAAAATGCACGCAGGTTCAAACTTTTCAAGACATAAACATGGAAGAGGTTTAGACTTTTCAATAGGTCCTGATGTAGCAGCAGATGCTGTAGCTAATTTAGGATTACGTAATACAAATGCCTCTGTTTATTATAGTGGAACGTATAGAGATCCTGTTGATAATAAAAGAATTCCTTCTCATAAATTATTACCTTATAGATTTGTATGGCTAACAGCAAAGCAAAATACTCCTGGTTCTGGAAAAGAAAATGACCAATATTATAATGGTAATAAAAAAGTAGTATATGGTGTAATGCATGGTAATACTAGACCTCATGGTAGAGATGCTTTAGATAAAAATGGTAACTACTGTATAGGTGATAAAAATCTAAAAGCAGGAGCATTAAATAATCCTGATTTTATAGATGTGGATGATATTAAAGCAGACAATGGACATTATTATAAAAATGGATCTGGATTACCTGCATGGGGAGAATGGTCTTATAAATCGGGAGGTACAGAAAAGCTACAAAAAGTGGAAGAAATATTAAAAGAATTTGTAATAGGTAATTTAAATAAAAATAACAAACCAATGTTTGCTTATGGGAATGAATATCTTTACCCCACAGCACACGCTACAGGAGGTCATTTTCATATTTCTATAGAAGGAGATGATAATGGAAATGGTGATTTTGCTGCTGGAGTTAAAAAAGTAATAAAAGAAAAAGAAGGAAGTGCAGGTATACCTGTTTATGATAGTGAATTTGGATTTATATATCCTGACCAACATAAAAATAACCAAACTACGTAATGGCATATTTACCAAAAAATACTGTAGATATAAAAGAATCAAAAGGTGAGTTTATATTTAAAAATTCAGGACGAGCCTATCTAGGTCCTTACATAGCAACTAATAGTGGTAGATATTTTTCAGGTAGAGATACTCAAAATTTAGGTCCTGAATTAGTAAAAAAACAACAAGGATCTATAAGAACTACTAATACTAAACATGTTAATAAACTTCTTATCATTAAAGGAGGATTAAAACAAAAAGTAAATTCCCAAATAGATTTAATCCCTTCAAAAAATATACCAACAGAAGAAGATTATAAAAATAGATTTTTTAGAAGATATTTTGTTATTAAAAATAATGACCCTACTTATTTATTTGAAATAAATAAAAAACAATATAAGGCAGTTACAAAAGATAATAGAACTTATGATAAAACATTATATACAATAGGGGTAATAAATTGGGCTTTAGATAAAAATGTTATAGATCAAAATTTTAAAACATTAGAAAAACTAAAAAGAAAAACTAATTTTCATGGTGTAACTAAATTATTTGGAAAACTAAATGAGTTCGAAAAAGAACCAGAAATAGAAAGGGCAAACCACATAAAATATAATATTAAAGGTAGATATTACCCTAATGGAATGGAAGTACCTTCTAATTTACCTCCTACTTACAAAACACTAGCAAATAGTTTAGTAAAAAAATGCCAAGGTTGTAAGTTTTATTTTCCCCATAACAGCAATACAGAAAGTTTAGTAGGTAAATGTAATTATTGGAATGCTATAGTTAAAAATCAATATTGGTGTCAAAGTTTTAAAGCATCAGGTATATCCCCTCAAGCTAGTTTAAGTTATGAAGAATATCAACAATCACTACTTTCTAATGAAAATCCAACTAATGCACTTACTCAAATAAGAGATGAAATGGATACTAATGTATCTCCAACTTCAGTAACTAGTGGTGGATTTTTAAATTTATTTGGAGCTAAAGGAGGTAAAGGCGGTAAAAGTGGAGGAAGTGCTTTTGGAGGAAGTAGTGGAGGAGGTGGCTATTAATAAAACTTTTCGTATATTTACGATATGTTTTACCTTATAGAAACCCCACACCAATTTAAAATACTACAAAATAAAATAGCAAAATCATGCTATATAGATTATATCTATGGTAATGACAACACCCACCCCGCTCTTGCAAAAATTATTGCTATATACATTTCTAATTTAGATAAAGATAAAGGTTACATTTTACCTATTAACCACCCAGAATGTATAAATTTACCAAAAGATAAAGTATTTGATTATATAAAAACATTAGAAAAAATACACATTTTAGATAAAAAAGCCGCTTTACATGCGAACCCTTTAAAATCTTATACGGATATACAATATAAATATTATTATACAAAAAATGAGCCATTCCCAAACGAATTTGACACACAAGCTCACACATATTTTTACCGTAAATTTCCACAAATAAAGGTAAATAAAATGATACCTATTGGTAAACACTACGAGCGTTGCCAAGAAAGAAAACGTGCGCTTATACCATGGTTTTCCGTTAAAATAGGACATAATGATTTTGATAGCTACATTATACCTACTTTATATGAGTTAGAAAAAAATTCATTAGAAATTAACGATAAATTTGATGATTATCATAACCCAAAATATAAAAGACATTCTGTACAAAATAATAATATATACGGATGGTATAATCCATATACAACTACCGGGCGACCTGTAAATAATTTTAATGGAATAAATTTTGTAGGATTAAAGCATGGTAATGGAGAACGTGATTGTTTTATACCTAAAAATGATTATTTTATAGAAATGGATTATGATAGTTATCATCCCTATTTAATAGCAAAAATGGTTGGATATAAATTTAAAGATTATCCATATAATGAATTAGCTAAGTTATATTTTAATACAGATAACCCAACACCAAGTCAATATAAAGAAAGTAAAATTTTAACTTTTAAACAAATATATGGAGGTGTTAATAAAAAATACTTACACCATTCTTTTTTTAAAAAAATACAAGATTACACAGATCAAAAATGGGATCAATTTCAATTAAATGGTTATGTAGTAAATAGTTGTTGGAAAAAAATAAAAAAAGATAACCATAAAGAAATGACTAAAGCAAAATTATTTAATTATTTAATCCAAGCTAAAGAAACATCTGAAAATATACATACATTAAGTCTTATACATAAAACATTAAAAGATAAAAAAACTAAAATAGTCTTATACAATTATGATGCATTTATTTTTGATTTTTGTGATGCAGAGTATGGTAGTCTTTTTAAAACATTAGAACACATAATTAGTGGTGAATATCCTATAAGCATAAAAAAAGGAATTCATTATGGGGCTTTGCAATAAACTTATATTTATACACAGAATAACCCAATGATTTATGAATAATCGTTTATATTGCACATTCGTTGAACCTAACGAAGTAAAAGAAATATCTGAAAAGATACAATCTTCTTATAAAGTTCTCTTTGATAAAATTTTTGTATTAGAAAGTTTGGATGGGGGTAAAATTATGCTTACGTATAATGTTGATTTAGGTAATTCAAATGGTGAATTTGCAATTGGTAATACAATTTTAGTTCATAGAAAAAAACAAACAAATACTCTTTATACTATAAATGCTTTAAATGAGTTAATAAAAAGTTTAAATAATGGGGTTTTAGATAAATCATATTCTATAAATTGGAATGATTATAAAAATTGTATTTTATTAGTACAAGTAGATGGTTATAAAAAAATAGATACAAAGATTAAAGAAATCATTAACCTTTCCTAAAAAACATTTGGCTTACTAAAAAAAACTTTATACAGTGTGTAAAGTATAGAATTATTATATAAATATATTAAATAAAATCGTATGGATTTACAAAAAATTAAAAGTCGTTTAGACAGATTAAACAACCCCGGTGGGGGCAAAAGTAGTGATTTTAAAGCTAACTTTTGGAGAGCACCAGTAGGAGAAAAATCTCAAATTAGACTAGTACCTTATAAACATAATAAAGATTTTCCTTTTAGTGAATTATATTTTTACTTTGGTATTGGAAAACCAAGAATGATTGCATTAACAAATTTCGAAGAATCAGACCCTATTATGGAATTTGCTACACAATTAAGAAAAACGGGCGAAAAAGATAATATGGATTTAGCTAAAAAGTTATACCCTAAACTTAGAATATTTGCCCCAGTAGTAGTACGTGGAGAAGAAGATAAAGGAGTTAGATTTTGGGAATTTGGTAAAATGGTTTATCAAGAATTATTAGGAGTTATGTCAGATGAAGATTATGGAGACATTACAGATATTTCAAAAGGACGTGATATTAATGTAGAAGTAATTCCTGCTAAAGAAACAGGTAAAATGTTTAATACTACAACTGTAAGAGTTAAGCCTAACCAAACTGCTTTAGTAGATGATGCTAAAACAGTAGAATCACTTTTAGATAATCAAAAAGATTTGGTTTCTTTGTTTAAGAAATATACATTTGATGAGATGAAAGATGAATTACAAGGATGGTTAAAGCCAGCTGAAAAGGATGGAGGTAAAGAAACTGTTAAAGTTGAAACACCTTCCAAAGCTAAAAAAACTATAGATAGTAAACTTGATGAATTATTTGATTAATGGCAAAGAAAAAAATAGATACAAATAGAGATGAACTAACAGGGATACTTGCAGATTCTTTAAATAAAAAGTTTAGTAAGACCCACCATCGAGTTGCTTATTTCTTAGACGGCAGCGAAGATTCACCAACAGATGTAAATGATTGGGTTTCTACGGGTTCTACAGTATTAGATCTTGCTATCTCAAATCGCCCTAATGGGGGATTCCCCGTTTCTAAGATTGTAGAAATCACAGGTCTAGAGCAAAGTGGTAAATCCCTGTTAGCATCTCACATTATAGCAAATACCCAAAAGAAAGATGGGATTGCTGTTTACATTGATACAGAATCATCTTTAAACGCACAGTTTTTAGAAGCAATAGGAGTTGATTTAGAAAAAATGGTTTACTTACCTCTTGAAACAGTAGAAGATATATTTGATGCCATCGAAGATGTTATTCTTAAAGTTAGAGAAAAAAACCAAGACAAATTAATTACTATTGTAGTTGATTCTGTAGCAGCGGCTACTACTAAAATTGAATCAGCAGCTGATTTTGAAAAAGACGGTTATGCAACACAAAAAGCAATTATCTTATCTAAGGCAATGCGAAAGATTACCAATTTGATAGGTAAAGAAAGAATACTTTTAGTGTTTACTAACCAGCTTAGACAAAAGATGGGTGCAATGCCCTTTGCTGATCAATATACTACTTCAGGGGGTAAAGCATTACAATTTCATGCTTCCGTTAGGTTACGTTTAAAACAAGTTGGAAAACTTAAAGAAAAAATAAACGGAGTTGATGAAATTGTAGGGTCTGAAGTAGAAGTAGCTGTAGTTAAAAATAGAATGGGGCCACCTAATAGAAAAATTCGATATAATGTTTTTTACAGACAAGGTATAGACGATTATGGTGGGTGGTTAAAATTAATGAAAAATTATAAAGTTTGTAAACAAACAGGTCCTATTTGTAAATATGTTGATAAAGAAACAGGAGAAGAAATTACATTTTCAGGTAAAGAACTTGAAAAGCTATGTAATGAACGACCTGAAGTTAAAGAAGCTATGTATAGAGATACTTGTAATAAATATGTTATGAAATATCAACATGAAGAAGAAAAAGAAATGAATCCCGATATTGAAATTGATGAAAATGGTTTATAATGGGGAAAACAATATTAGATTTATTAAATAACGTTCAAAAGGATGATACGTCAAATCCAAATTCTAGGGTATTAATAATTGATGGTTTAAATCTTTATTTAAGAACATTCGCTGTAAATGGTATGCTTAACGATAGAGGAGTACCTATAGGGGGGATGATGGGTTTTTTAAAATCATTAGCTTATGCTATTAGAGAAACTAACCCTACAAGAGTAATGGTAATTTATGATGGTACAGGAGGTTCTCAAAGACGTAGAAAAATGTCCCCTAATTATAAAGGAAATAGAAAACCAGGTAAAAGAATAACACGTTGGGATGCCTTTAAAAATGTAGAAGAAGAAAAACAAGCAATGAAAATACAATTTTCTCGTTTGTTAGAATATCTAGACACATTACCTATAAATGTTATTTCAATTGATAGAATAGAAGCAGATGATACTATAGCTTATGTTACTAATAATTTACTAGAAGATGAAGTAATAATAATGTCTGCAGATCAAGATTTCCTACAATTAGTTAATGAAAGAATAACTGTATGGAGTCCTATTAAAAAAATATTTTACACACCTGAAAAAGTTTTAGAAGATTATGGTGTACCGGCTCACAATTTTTTAATGTATAAAATCCTTATGGGAGATAAATCTGATAATCTTGAAGGGGTAAAAGGATTAGGTCCTAAGAAATTACCTAAAATTTTACCTAATATTTCTTCAAGCCCTCTCGATCTTGATTCTATTTTAGATTATGCTTCAAAAGGAACAGAACCTATGCATAAAAGAATTGTTGAGTCGATAAACCAATTAATATTAAATGAAAAAATGATGGATTTAAAAAACCCACCTATATCAGGAGAATTAAAATTACAAATAACAAGATTAATAGAAGCACCAATAAATTTGCTTTCCTCAAATAACTTTAATACAATGTATGCAGATGATCAAATGGGTAATGCTATTGATATACCTGATATTTGGTTAAAACAACATTTTACAAAATTAAATAGTTACGCAAAAGCAACACATGGGTAAATTAACACAATTTGGACATTCATTTCAGATAAAAATAGTATCAGCTTTAATTACTGATAGAGATTTTTTACAACAATCTTATGATATGGTTTCTCCTAACTATTTTGATAATGATGCTAGTAAATGGATCATTAAAAATACTCTTACTTATTTTGATAAATATAAAACTGTTCCTACAATGGAAGTTTTTAAAGTTGAAGTAGATAAAATAAAAAATGAAGTACAAGGTGTAGCTGTAAAAGAATTACTTAAAGAAGCTTATAAATCATCTAAATCTAATGATCTTGATTTTATTAAAAATACTTTTTTAGATTTTTGTAAAAACCAAACATTAAAAAATGCTTTAATGAAATCTGTTGATTTATTAGAATTAGGAGATTATGACGATATAAGAAATTTAATAGATAAAGCTTTAAAAGCAGGAGTAGAAAAAGATTTAGGCCACGAATATATGGCCGAATTAGAGGATAGATATAGAGAGGAAGCAAGACATACAATTGAAACTCCTTGGCCTTTAGTTAATAAATTACTTTGTGGAGGTTTAGGACAAGGAGATTTAGGAATGATAGCAGGAGGTCCTGGTGGAGGTAAATCTTGGGCATTAGTAGCTTTAGGAGCCCAAGCAGTTAAATTAGGATATACAGTTATACATTATACCTTAGAATTAAGTGAAAAATATGTAGGTAGAAGATATGACGCTTGCTTTACAGAAATACCTGTTGGTGATATAGGTGATGCTAAAGAAGATGTTAAAGATCGTTTATCTACTCTAAGAGGAGGATTGTATATAAGAGAATACCCAGCAGGACAAGCAACAGTAAATACAATTCATGCACATTTAGAAAAATGTATACAACAAAATATAGAACCAGATTTAATAATTTTAGATTATGCAGATTTATTAAATTCAAAAGCTAGTAAAGAAAAAAGAGACAAATTAGATGATATTTATACGGGTTTAAGAGGTTTAGCTACTCAAATGAAACTACCTATATGGACAGCATCTCAAGTAAATAGATCAGGAGCAAGAGAAGATATAATCCAAGGAGATAGAATGGCAGAAAGTTATTCTAAAATGATGATAACAGATTTTGCCATGTCTTTATCAAGAAATGCAGAAGATAAAGAAAATGGCACTGGAAGATGGCATATAATGAAGAATAGATACGGAGCTGATGGAATGACATTCAATTCAATAATGGATACATCAATAGGAAAAATAGAAATTAATGAAAGAAATAATAGAAATAATGAAAATTCACAAGCAACCCCACCGGGAGAATTCTCACCTGAACAGCGAAGAAGACTTCAAGGAAGAGCGCAAGAGTTTTTTAAATTCTAGTGGTTTTTGGTTATATATATTGTATGTATCCCCACACAGGGTTTTTACCCCTTTTTTTAACTTCATAAAAATATAAAAAATAATGAATATATCACAGGAAATTTTATCAGATATTGTTGTCTATAACAAATATGCAAAATATTTACCTAGTAAACAACGTAGAGAGACATGGGAAGAATTAGTTACTAGGAATAAAAATATGCATTTAGCAAAATTTCCTAAATTAAAAGATGAAATTGAAGAAACATATAAATTAGTATATGATAAAAAAGTACTACCTTCAATGCGTAGTCTACAATTTGCAGGTAAACCTATACAAATAAATAATTCTAGAATATTTAATTGTTCTTATTTACCCATTGATGATTGGAGATCTTTTAGTGAAATTATGTTTTTATTATTATCTGGTTGTGGGGTAGGTTATAGTGTTCAAAACCACCATATAGAAAAATTACCTGAAGTTAGAATACCTAAAAAAACAAGAAGATTTTTAGTAGGAGATTCAATCGAAGGTTGGGCAGATGCTGTTAAAGTTTTAATGAAAGCTTATTTTGGGCTATCATCAACAAAACCAAAATTTGATTTTAGAGACATTAGACCTAAAGGAGCAGAATTAATTACTGTTGGAGGAAAAGCACCAGGACCTGAACCTTTAAAAGAATGTCTATTTCAAATACAAAAAGTACTTGATAGAAAAGAAGACGGTACTCCATTAAAACCCATAGAGGCACATGATATTATATGTCATATTGCGGACGCCGTTTTATCTGGTGGTATTCGACGAGCAGCACTAATATCTTTATTTGATTTACATGATAATGAAATGTTAACTTGTAAACATGGCTCTTGGTGGGAGTTAAATGCACAAAGAGGTAGAGCCAATAATAGTGCTGTAGTTATTAGATCAAAAGTTACAAAAGATGATTTTAATGATTTGTGGGGTAAAATAGTTGCGAGTAATTCAGGTGAACCTGGAGTATATTTTTCAAACGATAAAGATTGGGGAACCAATCCATGTTGTGAAATTGCTTTAAGACCTTTTCAATTTTGCAATCTAACAGAAATTAATGTTTCTAACGTAGAATCCCAAGAAGATTTAAATAAAAGAGTAAAAGCTGGTGCTTTTTTAGGCACTTTACAAGCAAGTTACACAGATTTTCATTATCTTAGAAGTGTTTGGCAAAAAACAACAGAAAAAGATGCATTAGTAGGAGTAGGAATGACAGGAATAGGTAGTGGTGAAATTTTAAAATATAATTTAAAAGAAGCTGCTAAAGAAGCTAAAAAATCTAATGAAGAAATAGCAAAAATAATTGGAGTTAATAAAGCAGCTAGAGTTACTACTGTAAAACCATCGGGAACTAGTTCATTAGTGTTAGGGACTTCATCTGGTATTCATGCTTGGCATAATGATTTCTATATAAGACGTATGAGATTAGGAAAAAATGAAGCTCTTTATCAATATCTAGCAAAACATCACCCTGAATTAGTAGAAGATGATTTTTTTAAACCAGAAATTCAAGCCGTAGTTTCAGTTCCACAAAAATCTCCTAACGGAGCAATTTATAGGACAGAAAGTGCTATGGAACTTTTAGAAAGAACTAAAAAATTTAATATGGAATGGGTTAAAAAAGGTCATAGAAAAGGAGCTAATACAAATAATGTTTCAGCTACAATTTCAGTTAAACAAGATGAATGGGAACAAGTAGGAGAATGGATGTGGGAAAATAAAAATACATTTAATGGGTTAGCAGTATTACCTTATGATAATGGTTCTTATACTCAAGCACCTTTTGAAGATACAACAGAAGAAAAGTTTTTAGAAATGGAGAGCCATCTAAATGGTATAGATTTAACTAAAGTAGTAGAAATGTCTGATGAAACACAATTACAAGACCAAGCAGCATGTGCCGGAGGAGCCTGTGAAGTTGTATAAAGATTTTTATTATGAAAATGGTTTTAAAGTAATGACAGAACAATATCACTTAAAAAGAGGATACTGTTGTAAAAATAATTGTAGACATTGTCCATATGAGGGGAAGTAAAATAATAGATAATCCTTTTTCTAAAATACTAAAGGTACAGGATAAAATGTTCCAAGTAAAAAGGATACTTCCTGAAAGTAAAATAAATATGGATAATGAAGATTGGCCCTCATTTTTAAAAAAATATTACCATATAGATACTATTTTAAGAGCTAATGGACAATTATGGTTATGTAATAAAATAGAAAATATTAGTTATGGAGAAATTTGATAAAGATAAAGAAATAGATATTGATGAATTCTTAGAAGATTTAAAAGAATTTGAAGTTATTATGGACATTTTAGATAGACAACAAGATATGGATTTAAAGTCTGTCCAAAAAATTGAACATTTATCTAAAGCTTTTAAAAAAAAATTAGATACTAAATATAAAAAATTCATAAAAGAAGATCCAAAAGAAAATTTGGATTCTAAAAAATAAATTAATATATAAAGGTTATGGCAAAATATCAATCAACAAAGTTATTTGACAACTATTCTGTAGCACTCAGACAATGGAAAGCAGCCCACTCACACTGTGAATTACTTCATGGATATGCATTAAAATTCAAAGTATGGTTTGAATCAATAGAACCATTAGAAGAAAAACAATTAGATGAAATGAATTGGATCATGGATTATGGTGGTTTTAAATCGACAGATGCAGAACCAACTCCAGGTAATGGATTAAAAGATTGGATGAATCATATGTGGGATCACACAACATTAATTGAAAAAGATGATCCCCAATTAGAATCATTCCAAATGTTAGAAGAATTAGGCATATGTCATTTAAGAGTTATGGATAAAATGGGAGCTGAGGCTTGTGCTAAATTAGTTTATGACCATTTTAATAAAAGATTAGCACTAACAGGTGGTGGTAGAGTAAAAGTAGTAAAAGTAGAATGTTGGGAAGCTGACAGAAATTCATCAATTTATACAGAAATATAATATGACAGATAAACAAAGAGAAGCAATAGAAAGACAAGTGTATTGGGCCAATTTAACTTTACAAGGACAATTAGATATTTTAGATAAACGTTTAGGTAAAGGTATAGGTGCTAAAAAACAAAGAGCTAAAATTCAACATAAAATAGATAATCCTCAAATTGAAGTACAAAGAGAAAACAAAAAGAAAAAACGAGGAAAAAATAAAAATAATGGTTAAGGTATCACACGAACTTCCTATAAAATTACTTCATAAAAGTTTCGATTGGAATGATTATGAGTATTGTTTACCTCATTTATTAGATTTTGAAGTTGATTATTTAGATCACTTTTTAAAAGCTAAACAATCAGGTAGTTATATTATAATGGATAATTCACTTCATGAATTAG
>VTLG01016089.1_pt1 | contig 31589 bp, 52 predicted proteins | sample 4694571 | NCBI WGS metagenome assembly VTLG01 (sample SAMN12604809, study PRJNA352737) | marine metagenome | biome: ENVO:00000447; feature: ENVO:00000209|ENVO:00000569|ENVO:01000036; material: ENVO:00002151; isolation source: viral sequences binned using virsorter ...
CACCTTATGGATTAGATGATGTTCTCAAAATGAGAGCAGTAGAATTTGATTGGAAAGAAAAAAGAAATGGTGTCCACGACATTGGTGTTATAGCACAAGAAATAGAAAAGATTATACCTGAAGTAGTGCAAGAAGTTCAAACTCTAAAAACAGATGGGGATACTCATAAAGTAGTAGATTATGGAAAACTTACTTCAGTATTAATAAAGGCAATACAAGAACAACAAGAAGAAATAGATTTGTTAAAAGCAAACTATGACCAACTTAAATATAACAGGAGATAGTAATGGCTAAGAAAATAGCAGAAAAAGCAGTAGAGTCTGCAAGTTCACCAAAGCAAGTTGAAATCAAACATCTTCGTTCAATGAAAGATGAAGCAGGTAAAGATGTTTCAGTAGTAGATTGGACTGAAACAAAACCAGTAGATGAAGCAATTTCAAAAGCAGAAGCAGATTTAGTAGTTGCAGAAGCAAGAGCAACTGAACTTAAAGCAGATATTGCTGAATTTAAAAAAATTAAGGGTTAATTGTGGGACTACCAGCAGTTGGAAATACAGATGTAGGATTGGCTTATAATGGTTCTGCTTTATCAGAAGCGTGTGGATTAGAAGATACTGATCATACAACAGGTGGAAATCAAATGACAAATATAAGTCTAAAAGGATTGTGCACTGGTGTTTCTGGAGATAGTAAAACCTTTTCTTTTGAAAGTGCAGGTGGGAGTGCTGATAATTTTGATAAATTTGGTGGTTCTAATAATCCACTAGAGACTTCAGCAGGAACAGATACAACTGCATCAGATAGATTAGATATAGGAACTGCCCCATATAATATGAGCCATTGTATAGGTGGACAGCACGAAGATGGTGGACCTGGTCAATAGAAACCAAGCATACAGATTTTGAAAATTTTTAATAACAATGGAGGACTGATGTCTGAAGAAAGAAAGATAACAATCAATGATAAAGACTATAATTTTAATGATCTATCTCAAGAGCAACAAATCTTAGTAGATCATATTGAAAATTGTAGAAGAAATAAATCTCAATTAGCATTCAATATTGATAGAGAAAATGTTGCTGAGGGGGCATTTGTTCAAATGCTAAATAAGGCAATAGAAGATCAAGAAAGTGCTAAAGAAGATCAGAAAAAAGATGATAAAGGTGAAAAAGATGCCTAAGTTGAATGTTATTACTGGGATCATTGACAAAGTAGTTGATAATGTTGATAGATTTACACTTGATAAAGAAGAAAAAGCAAATCTTATTGCTGAGATTAATAAGGCTCAACTGGAAGTCAATAAAGTTGAGGCTGGATCAACAAATATTTTTGTATCTGGCTGGAGACCTTTTGTGGGATGGACTTGTGGTATAGCATTATGTTATCACTTCGTATTACAACCATTCTTAGTTTTCTTGCTTTATTCCTTTGGGTATCAGATAGATCTTCCAGTATTCAATATGGAAACTCTAACTACAATACTTCTTGGATTATTAGGTCTTGGGGGAATGAGATCACTAGAAAAAGTGAAGAGATCTGCATGAGTTTCCAAGATCATATAGTAGATGTATTAGAGCATGAGGGTGGATTTGTGGATGATCCAGATGATAAAGGTGGAATGACTAAGTATGGAATAAGTAAAAGATCCTATCCAGATGTAGATATTGAAAATCTAACTAAGGCTGAGGCTGTTCAGATCTATTATGAAGATTATTGGAAACCAAGTAAGGCTGATAATCTTAATGATGATATTCAGAATACTTATTTTGATATGGTGGTAAATATGGGTCAAGGTAATGCTGTTAAGGTATTACAAAGGGCTATAAATAGTCTAGGTGGCTCTAAAATAGATGTAGATGGGGTTATTGGACCACAAACCATATCCCATGCTCATAAATTAAATAAAAAGCGACTACAAGCCTATAGATGCCTTTATTATAGTGGTATTGTTTTAAGAGATCCAACTCAAAAGAAGTTTTATTATGGCTGGTGGAAGAGGGCTATTAAGGTTTGAAAAAAATAAAAAGCAAAGCGATTGTCTTTCCAGATCTTCACTTTCCTTTGCATGATGAGAAAGCATTTCAATGTGCTTTGAATGTGATCAAGGAAGTGAAACCAGATGTATTTATTTGTCTGGGTGATTTTGCTGAGGGAGAAATGGTTTCACATTGGAGATGGTCTAGAAGAAAAAGACCACCTTTGGAATATCAACTTCCTTTGATAGATCAAGAGGCTGATCTAGTGAACTTGCACTTAGATAGGATTGATAAAGTGCTAAAGAAAGTAGGATGTAAAAGAAAATATCTTGCTATGGGCAATCATGAGGCTTGGTATAATAGTTTTGTTGAAGAAAATCCATTCTTAGATAAATATTTACCAGAAAATTTATTTAGGATTGAAGAAAGAGGATATGAATGGCATCCTTATGGTGAGTTATTTCAAGTAGAGGGATCTAAACTATGGGTTTATCATGGTGGTCATTATACTTCAGTAAACCATAGTAGGATTAGTGTTCAGAACTTGGGATGTAATGTGATCTATGGGCATACTCATGATTGTCAAAGATCAGTAATGCAACATGTATCTGGAGTTCATATTGCTCAATCAATGGGATGTTTATGCAAAATTAAAAAAAGTTTTTTAAAGGGTAGAAAGGTGAACTGGACACATAATGTTGGGATCATAGATTTCTTTGATGATAGGTGGTTCAACTTAATTACTCTTGATATACATAATGGAACAACAACTTGGAATAATAAGATCATAGGTGGAGATAAGTAATGGGATTGGCTGAAACTATAGAAAAAATAAAAGAAATAAGTATAAGATTGAGAGATCAAAATATATCTAATAGAGAAGTGATCCATTATACTGAAGAATTGCATAGGCTAATTGATGATCTGGAGGTTCCAGAACTAATAGTAGGTGAAGAGAATGACAACATATTTAGAAAAATATTGCACAATTAGTGATATACAACTGGTAGCGCCTTTTGTATTTGACTATGATAGAAAAAGATCTGTAAACAATTTTATTAATCATAGTGGAAGTGGATCTTCTGAAATCTGGAAAGCAGGAAGTGTTGGCAAAATGGAAATGCTGTATGAGAATGATGTTGAGCAAACATCAGTATCAGATGTTTCAAGCATCAATGCTGATGGCAAATTCTATTTTGATGAAGATGCTGATCTTGTTTATTTCAGACCAACTGGATCCAATAATCCTAATTATGATGTAAGAATAGAGGTGGGCAGGGATAATAAAACTCTATATGAAGAGTTTATATCAAGAAGTTCTGACTTTATTAGATCATATATAAATAAACCAATTTATAAAAATAAAGGAGTTGGAACTGGGGATAGTCTTGGGAGAGATTACCCAGAAGTAATAGTAAGGGCTTGTGCTTTCTTATCAGCAAGTATGGCAATTATGCCTTATGATGTTGAAAGAGGTGGGCAACTTCAAGATGTGGCTTATGATCCAATTAATCAAAGAGGTCTTTTAGATCTTATTAGAAATGGTATCATATCCTTAGATCAAGATGAAGATGGAAGAGATAAGATAGTGAAAGATGTATCAATTAATGGATCTACTACTGGATCTATTGTAGATACTTGGGGATTTCCAAATGTTAGTTATGATAGGATTAAGGTGATCATAACCAATGCTGGAACTTTCAGTTCTGGATCCAGTTCTTCTGTGAAGTTTAGTTCTTATGCTGGTAGCGATAGTGGATTAAAAACTAACTTAGTAGAACAAGATAAGGTGATAGATGGGGGATTTCAATCTATTGCACATGGAGTATATATTAGATTTTCAACTGGTGTTTATACTTTGAATGATGAATGGGAAGTTGAGGTATCTGGGCTAGATCATACTTCTGGATCTGGAATTAAGACTATCCAATTAAAGAGAAATTAGGGCTATATGTTATATCAAAAATATAATTTAAACAGCAAATAGGTAGCATTTAAGGATCCAGTTTTATACAAAATGGGAAGAAATAGAAGAAAGTTTGGTGGAATGAAGAAAAAAGTAAGAAGAAGAATAAAGAAACAATATGCCAGAAAAAAGAGAAAAAAGTCTATATAGAAAACCAAATGGTGCTGGTAAGGGAGATCAACCTAGACCTCTATCTATTCCACAAAAGAAGTGGGAAGAAAGATGGGAGAAGATCTTTAGGGGGAGTAAAAAAGATGTGGGCAATATTTAAAGATGAGAATGAATATAATGAAAAAGCAATAATTGGATTTATTTCCTTTGCCATCATGGTTGTGTTTGGAATAGTAGATCTAATAACTGGATTACTTGGTAAAGAAATTATTATTAATGATAATGTTTATAATTCTTTTGTCTGGGTAACATTAGGATCCTTTGGGATCGCAGGTGCTGAAAAAGTTTATAAAAAATAATGGCTAGAAATCAAATCCATGTATATAAAACAAATGGAAAGAAAAAGACTAGGCAAGGTCAAAGTCATAGAACTAAATATGGAAATAAGTTGTCAAAGAAATACTATAAAAAGAGAAAGGTTGGGCAAGGCTAATGGCTATAACATTTGAAAATATTTATAAAGAAAGGGTCTTAGATAATATTGAAAAGATTATCAAAGGATCTCTACCTTCTATCTCTTTGAGTTATGATGAGCATAGAGGTGTAGAAAGTTTTTTAATAATCCCAGTAAGTGATGCTGAGATTGAAATTTTGAGTAATTCTCATATAAGAGAATTTACTACTCAGATCAGTTATGAATTTAGATCTGGTGGTGAATATTCAAAGAATAGGCAAGTCAATAGACTAACAGATATTGCTGAGATCTTAAAAAGACTGATCTATAATAATAGTAATTATAATGTTAGTGATGTTAATCAATGGTATGATGGGGGTGTATCTTCAGTTGAATATGAAAGAGATGAAGATGATCCAGAAGTGTCTAGATCAATAATAACATTTAATTGTAAAGTAAATGAGGTGATAGGGTGAAGTATAAACATATAAAAGGGCTTGAACTTCAGAAACCTGCTTATCTTTTAGTTCCTAACAGAGATGTTAGAAAGTTGCTAAATGGTGAGGAAGTTGAAGTAGAAAAAGAGGCAGTTGAACAACTAGAGGGTCTTGGTGTTAAACTGGAAGAGGTTTCAAAAGAAAGACCTAAAAAGAAAATAAAAAAAGAAGATAAGGGGGAATAGTAAATGGCTTTAAGTGGAAAAGTCTATAGCAAAGGTGAATTTGCTGTAGGTATAAAAAATAAAGATGCTGAAGATTTTGAAACAGCAGGTGCTAATGATACTGCTTATGTATTACTACCAGTAACTGATGTTACATATCCAACTTTAAATCTTGTTGAGAGTGGAGAGATGAAAAGCAATAATGCTGGAATGATTGAATTAAAGACTGATCAATTTAGAACTGCTAAAGGTGGAACTATAACAATGGACTTTGAGATGCCAGCAGAAAGGGCTTTATTAACTAGATTGTTGGCTAATGTTCTTCAAGATCATAGTCAAGGATCTGCATCAGACTATATTCATACTATTGAGGCTAGTTCTGGTAATCCTTTAACTAGACCAGATTTAAGTTCTAGTGCTAGTGCGTCTGGATCAGATGAAATTCCTAGTTTGTTTGATATTGGAATATACTATCCAGATAGTGCACAAGATAAGATTATTACTAGTGCAGTATTATCAAGTCTAACTATTAACTTTGATCAAGGTGATGGTAGATGTATTGTGAGTGGATCATTTTTTAGTGGTTTTGCAAGTTCAACTGGATTTAAGTTAGAACAAACTTTAAGTGCAAATTCTGGTAAGCCAACATTGGCAAGTTCTGCACCAACACCTATTGAGGCATATTTCAATACTGCTACTTTAGATGTTGATGGTGGTGCTAATAAAGAACTTAAACTAACTGGAGTATCTTTCACATTTGAAAATAATGTTGCTAGAGTTGGTAGAGATGGTAATGGAGATGCTGAGGCTTACTCATGGGGAGTGCCTGGAGTTAATATTACTGGTGAATTATCATTCTTAATGGATGCTAATTTTCAATTTACTGATGGAGAAAATATATTGCAGGATTTCTTAGATGGAGATACTGCTACATTATCTCTAAAGCAAGGTGATGGAACAGTATCTGGTGCTGGTGAAATGAATATTACTGCTGAGATCTATTCAACAGCAGTTAATTTGGATCCAAATGCTGATACTGGTGCTGTAATAACAATTCCATTCAAGGTAGTTCAACCTACTGCTAGTGGGTTGGCAAGTGGAGATGCTTTTAAATTTGTATTCCATGATGGTGGAATTCAAGCAAGTGCATGGTAAACAATAGGGAGAAATAGATGAAAGTTGTATTCAATGATGTGGAATATTCTGTTAAGGATCTTTCATATCAAGAAAAAAGAAAGTTATGGCATAAGAGTATAATTGTCATGTCTGATGAAGATAATATAGATCAAGAACTATATTTTGGGATGATGGATGAGGTAGAGAAATTGGCTGGGATCAAAGAAAAAGATCTAGTTGATAAGAATGGTGATCCATTAAATATGGGAGAGATTGATCTGCTTATGCAAGAGGTCTTTCAAAATTACATGGGTCTTAAAAAAAAAAGCAAATAGAACTTAGCACTTTGGTATGGTTTTCTCAAAATGGATTTCCATACTCAAAGTTGGAGTTTCCTTATGTAAGAAGATCTTTAGTTTCTGATCAAAATATAACTTTTAATAACCTAGATGATGTCTGGAAAGAGGTCTATCTATTAGTTGAGAGTTGGAAAGATAGTAAGTTTTCTTTAGGTAGAAATTTATACTTTCATCTTCCCTTATTTTGTAATCCCAGATGGCTTGTAAATGATCATGATGGGATAGTTTTAAAAGAATATATGTGGAATAAGGAACTAAAGATCCCTTTGGGATCTAGCCTAGATGAAATGAATAGTAGGCTGTTAGATCTGTATGATCATATTGGTATGGAAATTAATTCATTAAAAAAATATTTAAGTGAGAAATAATTATGGCTATGACAAAAGAAAAAATAAGAATGGAGATCAATGCTGAGGTCAAAACAGCAATCCAAAAACTTAAAGATCTAGAAAAACAAAAGAATAAAAATAAGAAAGCAATATCTGGGATCAATGCAAGTCTTAAGAGAATGGCAGGTTTTGCCATAGGGGCTTTTGGTGTTAGAGAGATTGGGCTATTTGCAAAAGAAAGTGTCCAAGCAAATGCTAGGGTCAAGACTATGGAAAGAGCATTCTTGAACTTAGGAAAGTCTGTAGGGGTTAATGATAAGTCTTTAGGGAAGTTAAGAGGGGCTTTGAATGGCACAGTAAAGGATACTGATCTATTAAGGCAAGCAAACAATGCTATGTTATTGGGGATTGTAGATAGTGATGATCAGATGGCAGAATTGTTTGACAATGCTCAAAGGTTGGCTCAAGCATTGGGTAAGGATGCTTTATATGGTATTGAAAGTTTAACAACTGGTATTGGTAGGCAGTCCAGACTTATGTTAGATAATTTGGGTATTATTGTTAAAGCAGAAGATGCTTATAAATTTTATGCTGAGCAGTTAGGTAAAAGCACTTCAGAATTAACTGATAATGAAAGAAAACAAGCCTTTATTAAAGCAACTATGGAAAGTGTAAGAGAAAAAGTTGCTCAGTTAGGTGTAGAAGTATTAGATCTAAATCAACTATTTGAGGCTAATAGTGTAGCAAGTGAAAATCTAAAGCAAGTAGTTGGTGAACAACTAGAGCCTGTTTTCAAAAAAATGGTGTCATCTTCTATAAAGATTAAAGATGCTGTTGCTGAATTTGTAAAAAATATTAGTGATAAACAGATTAAAACTTTTAAAGAGTTCGCAAAAACATTGAGTCTAGTGGTTGGGCTGAGTATTGCTGGTAGTGTTGCTATGAACGCTTGGAAGAATGCAACAATTATACTTGGGCAGGCTGGACTTCTTACTAAAAAAGCATTCAAGTGGTTGTTAGTGTTTGAGGCTGTAGATCTTCTCAGATCAAATGTGGATCAGTTGCAAATAGAAATTATGGATTGGATCCTTTGGCTTGATGATAAGTTTTCTTTCTGGAGAGACGATTCTGAGAAACAAAAAACCATTGATCAGTTCAATAAAAAATTTGCAGAGATTCAAAGGAATGCTGAACAGACAGGTAAAGATCTAACTCAATGGGATGCAGGTTTAGCAGGTGATGCTTGGGATCACTTAATAGGAAAGTCTGTTAATTATAAAGAAGAGATTAAAAAAGCAGGTGATGCTATTAAAGATGGTGTTGATGGCTTAGAGGATCAAGGTGAGCAGTTAGATGAGAATGAAGAACATGCTCTAAGTATGGCAGAGGCTATCCAGAAAACAAATAGAGATCTTGGTGCATCTGTTAGAGAGGGTGGTAAGTTGGGTGATGCTATTAAACGAATAATTACTAATCTGATCTTAGAAATGACTTATCTAAGAATTAAACTTGCTATTGAGAAAAAAATAACAAGTGAAAAAAGAAAACAGACTGCTTTATCATGGGCAACTGGGTTCTTTGGTTTTGCTACTGGTGGTAGTTATGTGAGTGGACTACCTAAAGCAAATAGTAGAGCAAGTGTTGGGGGGAGTAATTCTGGGTTTATGGGGATCACTAATAAAAAAACCATATTACCTACAAATCCACCAGCACTAGTTGGAGATAATGCTAGTGGTAGGGAGTTGGTTCAAGTAACACCTTTACCAAGTCCTAATGCCCCTAGTTCAAGACCAATTACAATAAATATAAATAGTCCTATGGTGGATCAATTTGTAGTAGATCAAATTATTCCAGCAATTAGGAAAGCAGAAGAATTAAACTTATAAAGGGGGAATAAGGTGGAAGTTGGTAAAGATACAAAACTAACTCTAAAGGTGGAAACGATTGTAAGTGCATTGGTTACTATTGGTGCAGTTATTGGGATTTACTATTCGTTACTTGGTGAAATTGCTGAGGCTAAAGAACTACCAGCACCAGAAGTTAGTAGAACAGAATATGATCTTAAGGATCAAATGGTTAGAGAAACCATTATGGATACTCAAGAAGATGTTGAAGAGATCAAGGAAGATGTCAAAAACATAGAAAGAATAATACTGGAGAATAGGTGAGGAAACATTATGATGAAAAAATACTTCAGATCATGCTTATTAGTCTTTGGCTTGTTCTCATGTTCGTCTTATTTGTATGGGCAATCAGAACTTAAAAGTTTACAACAAGTCCAGTTCTTAAGTCAAAGTGAGTGTATAGTAGTCCAAGTGAATGCTGATTGGAATGCTAAAGCATCTCTTGATTTGGGAGATCTAGATAATTGTAGATGGTTTAATGCTAGTATAGATAATAAAGAATATGGTGCAATTATAGCAAATGAATGGAAAGTCAAATCAGTACCAACCATAATCATGTTTGAATATGGTAAAGAAATTAAAAGATTTGAGGCTGGACTATCATTCCAGTTAGACAAGGCTAATATCTTAGAAAAAATAAATAAAGAAATTGATGAAATTATGCTAAGGAGGTTTCAATGAAGAAATTAATAGCAGGGTTATTATTGTTAGGAAGTCTATATAGTCAAGACTTCTTTAAGTTTAGCACTATCTATGGTGCTTATAGTTTAACTAGTCCATTAACTAAGGATCAGACTTATCAAGTAAGTAATGGTGCTTTGCAAGAGATCCAAGAAGAGTTAGAGGATCATGGATCCATAACTTTTGGGATCAGAAAACTTGCGAGATTTGGTTATGAGAATAAAAGCGAAGTTTGGTATTCGGGCAAAGAGGCACCAATCAACGAAAGTGTTGCTATTGGTAATATTGCTAGAGGTTGGGAATATGTATTAGAATACTCAGATCATAAAGAGTTTGGAGAAGAGTTCAATGAACAAGAATATATGATCAGATATTTGCATCCTAATTTTATTGCTAAGGCTAGTTATGATTATAGAGGTTTAGAGGATCTAGAATTTGGATCTCTAGACATGAGATATAGGATCAATAAAAATAATATAGATTTTAGTGTTGGTGTTGCTGGTAGATCTCATCCAGCATATTTAGACTTCTTACCTATTGATTTATGGTGGGATGAACAAGGTATAGATACTACTGAATATATCCCTTTCTGGTTGTTTGCTTATGATAAAGGATATACAGATGAATGGACACAGCAATATACTCAATATGGTTATGCATACTATGACTACTTATGGTGGGATGAACAAGGCAATTTAGTAGCAACTACTGATGAAGAGTTTTACACTTTAGTATATGGTGAGATAGTAGATGAGTATAATGAAGATTATGCTAGGGATCTTGGATACCAGCATGAATTATCATTATCACTTGGGGTAGATTACTATAAATATAATCCAAATAATTGGGTTCATTTTTGGGCAACAGCCTATCCATTCAATAAAGGAATGAGTGATTATAGTTTTAATTATGATGTTGTAGATAATAAAATTGATTATGATCTGGGCATGGTTTTGGGCTGGAAATTGTCAAAAAAGTTTGGTGTTTTTTTTGAGGCAAGATACTTAAACATGTATAATATTCAGTCTTATGAGGCTAAAAGTGGCTTTAATTGGCTAATTTACTAAAATAACAGAATTTGGGCTTAAAATAGGTCTAGAGCAAAGGATCTGTTTTGGCTATATGTTGGTATGCTTTACAGGCAGATAACATGATTATTAACGAAGAAAAAGGGGGAATTATGGTAGGATTTTTAATAGGACTTGGCTTTGGATTTGGGCTACATTTTGCTTGGTGCAAATGGGGTCAAGATTGTAAAAATTGTGAAGAACCAAGTTTGAGAAAGAAGAAAAAATAAATGTTTATAAACTCAAATTATTCAGCAAAGGTATCACCATCCATGAAAGAAAATTGGATGGTTCAAATTTTCAGAAATGTTAATTCAAGCATCATGACCAATAATGATCCAGACATTGCTTTGTGTTTTGCACCAGCATCTCAAAGTGAGATTGCTACTTATAAAAATAGTGGTGGAACTGAAAATCCATACTATCCAGCAATTCTAAATAAGCCTAGTATCACTTATAGTCTGGATCTAAAATCTTTTACTACTAAAACTGGTAATGTAACATTGAATATTGCGAACTTTGATCTTGGAAATGGAAATAAGTTACTGGAAGAGTTAGATCATGAATATTTAAATGCTCATGTAAATATTCTTTCAGTTCTGGATGATGATACCACTAATGCTAATGCACTTCAGATCTTTAGTGGAAAGATCAGTAGTTTTGCTTATAAGAATAATGTGATCATATTAAGCATCATCACAGATAGACCATTTCATAATGTATCTATCCCTAATACTAAATCTAGTGGTGTGGTAAGTGAGAAATATGTTCCAGTAGTATATGGTGAATATACTGCTAATGGATCTTCAACAACTCACTCTACTGGGCTATTCCCATGCCCATTCCTAAGAAATGATGGTGCTAATATGATCTATATGTTGCCTAAAGGGGCTACTAGTGGATCTGATAAACTGGAATATTATGATCCACAAATGCAAAGATTTATGGAATTAACTAACTCTACTACTTCACCTGCTACTATTGATGATGTAAGCACTTTGCAAGTTCCTAAAGAAATGCTTAGAACTTTTAATACTATGCCAAGTGAGATCTTAAATGTTGCTGGAACTTTAAATCAAGCAACTTATAGTAGTGGTCATGATATAAGTCAAAGTGGAAATGTGTCTGATGCTTATGATGGTGATAATAGTGATGGAGTAACATTTAGTTCATCTACTGGGATAGAAGAGAGTGAAACTGCTTATATTACTTTTAGGATCAAAACACCACAAGTAACAGGTAAAATTGATACTTTAAAAATTTATTTAGATGGTGGTGCTAGCACTACTGCAACTGAGGCAAATAGTTCTACTGGAACTAACTTGGCTAGTGGAGATGGGTTCTTTTTAAATATTAATAAAACTCAAAGTAGTAATATGGCATCTACTACTAGTGATGTTGAACTGATGGGAACTAATAGTAGTCCTTTAGTAAATAATGCATCTTTTAATTTGGCTAGTTATGTAAATGGAACTACTATCACTTCTTTACTAGAAGATGGATCTCTTCCAGATGATCTATATCTTACTTTTAGGTGGAGTAGGGCTAATGATGAAACTGATCAAGATCCACACTTAGATGCTTTTTCAGCAACCTTAGATAATGTGTATTTTCAAATAGTTGCTAAGAATGATCTTGATAATGAAAGCATGGCATCTCAATTATTTAATGCTGGTGTTGATACTCTATATTTAGGTAGAGATGTTTATACTAAAACTTATCAAGCAAGTAGTTCTGCTAATGATAGCACTTCAGTAGTTGATAATCCAATATCAATTCATAGAGAATTATTAAAGGATCAGTTAAGTATTGATTATGCTAGTGCTGGTGAGGTTGCTAGTGGTGGATATGATACTCTTGTAGATCTAAGGGATGATAGTGCTGGAACTGAATGGAATGCTAGAGTGTCTGTTCTTCAACCACAAAGCCTTGAGGGTCTTTTAAATAGGTTGCAATATGAGGGATGTTTTTTCTTTGAGTTCTCACCTCAAAGACAACAAGTTGGTATTGTAGCAAATACTGCTAGAATGAGATATTTTACTATTGCTAATAGCCCTAGTGCTGATGTGAATTTGAGTGAAGTAGATATTTCAGATTATCAAATTGGGATCACTAAGGTTCAAGATCTTGAAACTAATATTTCAGTTAATTATAATAATCATCCAGCAGAGAATAGGCATCTTGCAACTCAGTCATATACCAATACTGATACTGGAGGTGGAAAGGCTCACTCTCAGATCTATGATCAAGCATCTCATCAAAAACAAGAATTTGAGTTAGCCTTTTTATATGGTGCTGTAGAGGGTGTAGGATCTAATAGAAATAGTGATTGGATAGGCTTTAGATCAAGTCTGTTTGGTGAATATAAAACAACTATTGATTGTAAGATCATCAATCCAGATAAATATGCTATGTTGCAAGTTGGAGATATACTTGACTTTGGGGACACTACCTTTGGCAATCTTGGAAGTCCATTTTCAGATATTTCAGATACCTTTGATAGTATGGTTGCTATGCCAACAAGATTGTTTGCAGACCAGTGGACTAATAAAAAATTTATTATAACAAAATTAAAACGAGAAATAGGTAGTGTAGATATTTCTTGTAGGGAGGCTTAAAATGAGTAGTTATTTTTTATATGATAGCATTAACATGTATAGATCAGATGCAACTATTAGTGAGGGAACCTTTTCTACTGATACTTTTTCAGTAAATAGTAGTGCTTTTACTGGAGAAACACATAAAAGATGTGCTGATCAAAATATAGGAACTGGTGTAGAGGGGGTATCTGCAAATGATGCTGTGTGTTATCAAGTAGGATCTGCTGTTAATAGTGATGCATTGGCAGTCTATTTTAGTGGTGATGATGGTGTAACTGCTGGTGGTGATGAAATGACTATCTATACTGGAACTGCTATAGATGATCTATCATCAAGTGGAAACTTCGCATCAACTCATAGTGGTTGGGTTGTAAAAACTTATACTGAAGTAACCAGTAAAACCAAATTTTGTGTAGAGTTTAATGAGGCTGTTACTAATTGTGCTGAGATCTTAATAGGTAAGAAGTTGGCTTTTGAAGTTGAGCCAGATATGAATGTTCAAAGTAGTAAAGACTATGGAACGATTGTTCAAAGATCTATTGGCGGAGTTGAATATAGCATCAATACTCATGATGGGATTGATCAGATCACTCTATCATTCCAAAATATTTCTTCAACTTTCAAAGATAATCTGAATACTATGATGGATGCCATTAAAGGATCTAATAAAAAATTCCTTTATTATGATGGATCTACTTATTACTGGATGAGGATGGCTAGAAACCTAACCTTTAATGAAGTGGCAGATGATAGGTTCTCTACTCAAATAGTAATGAATAAACAACTTCAGTAGATCAGTTCTTATCTTTATTCTCTCTTTCTTTTTTAACCTTATATATATGTTTATGTTTATAAGGATCAATAATCATATTTCATCAATGAAAAAAAGATTTTATTAATCAAATTATAGGTTGATTGTTAATAACTATGGGGATAACTTCCTTAAATGAATTTATTAACAAAAGAAAAACCAAGTGATCTGGATGGATCTTCATCTAGTGATCTTGGTTTTTTTTCTAATATGGAGATTAATAAAATGGTAAATCAAAATAAAAATATCCATGATCAAAAAATAGATCCAAATAACTATCCAGTAGTTAATTCTATTTATGCTCTTATGATCAAGGATGTATCAAGTTCAGAAAGAAGTCTTAATCATGGAAATCTAGATGATAGGGCTTTTGATGAAAATGTAGATCGTGTCTGTAAATGGATCTATGAAGAAAAAGAAAATCATAATAGCCTATTCTGGCTTACTTTAAAAACCAATTCTGGTCTGTTCCAAGATCTTGGTCAAGTGCTATTCAATAGAAAACTAATTAAATATCCAATAGATCTAGAAATTGGATATAGATCATATCACCTAAGATATATAAGTGTAAGATATTATGAGATGGAAGATCCAGATTGTTTTTTCTGCACTGGGTGTGAAAGATGTATTAGTGATAAAACTGGTGAACAAATCTCTTGGGTTGGTGATACTCAATTAAGGTTTAAAAGATGGAGAGATCTATATCTTAAAGAGATTGCACAAGAAGAAGAAAAAAATAGATTGGAAACTGAAATGGATCATCAAGATCCAACTTCAATATTCCATGACTCAATGAAAGAAGAGGTATAATCATGAAAAAAAGAAGAATAGGAATTAGAATAGAAAATAATAAAGTGTATATGGGTTCTAATTATCATGTTGGTGTTGCTTGTATAGGTGAACTTTGTAAATGGAAAGATCTGGATGTTGGTGATTATTTCCAGCCAATTAGAAGTAGAAATAAAAAAGCCTATGATGGTGTATCAGAAAAAAGAGTAAATAAAGAAAATCAATATGATGGATCTGGGATCTATGTTGATTGTGCTGAAGTGATGGCTCATACTGGAGATACTGAGTATAAGGGTATTCCTTATGTCTTAACTGAGATTTCTGATGATAATACTGATGATACTGGAAAGAAGAAGATCTATGTTATTGATGATCTAGGGAAGTTTAGAGATACTCAATTACTTGGAAATTCTAAATATAGTAGGTTCTGGGAACCTAATTTTTTTGAGTATGATATGTGTGAAACTATGGTTGTAAAGGTTGGATCATACTATTCAGATCCATTAATTAAATCAGTTAGATCTGGTAAAACATCTAAGTGGATCAATCATCTTGGAAATGTTCAATCTTCAGATAGGGAACTGCAAAGAGATCAAGGGGGTGTAGCATGAGGAATGTTCATCTAAATAGTGATTTTAATAACTTCTTTAAACATTACTATAGGCTGATCAGAATAGAGGTTCTACATTTATTGATAGATCCAGAACTCAGTAAAAAGTTAAGACTTCAAATGATCAATCATGATGATTGGAAGATCTTAGAGGTTCAACTCTTGCTCAATAATGAACCTCTTCATAATCTATATAGGCATCTTCTTCCAGAAGTGTTTGAAGATGGGATTGATTATCTGGGAGTTATAGATAGATCTAAAATAGAACTATTGCTTGATCTTGCTGATAATGATCATATAATACTTGATAAACTTCTTAGAAGAATATCTCTAAGCAATATCCTTGATTGTGCTGATGGTCAAGGTAAATCTTCTGGTGGTGATAAGAAGTTACAGACTGCTATCAAAGTGTTAAGAGATTATTGTAATAAAAAACTAGATAATGGATCTTTTGAGGTTCGTGGGTATCAAGATAATCCAAGAAAATATAGGTTTCAAGATACTCTTGATTATGAGAAATCAAGAAACACTGATGATAAGATCATAAAATATATTGCTAAGGATCTTTCAGATCACTTACATAGAATGTGTGTAGAAGAAAGAGATCTTCCATTCTAGGAAACTGGGGTATATGTTAGTATTAAAATATATTTTAAATGTCTTTAAAGGGGCATTTAACAGCCCAGTTTTATCAATTTGGGGTAGTTTTAATGGTTTTTATATGATTATACCATTTTTTCCATTTTGCTATCCCATTCTTTTATTGGTGGCTATATCATGGCTATAACAAGAGATTATAAAAATAGATTATATGATACTGATCATGGATCTTATGGATCTTTTGTTAGGCATCTTGGTGGCTACTTAGAATATCAAATATGGATAGGTGGTATAGCCCCAGTAAAAAAGATTGGAAGAAATGATCCATGTATTTGTGGATCTAATAAAAAATATAAAAAATGCTGTTTAACAAAAGGGAGTTGATATGAGTTATTTTGGAAGATGCCCGTGCTGTTTTAAGATCTTAGATCTTACTCACTTGGATTTCTGGGCAATCAAGTGTCTGTATTGTGGTGAAAATGTATTAAAAGATCAATTAGATCTAATGAATAATAATACCAATGATATGATTAAAGAAATACTTAATATGGAGGATGATCATGGATCAAGAAATAAAAAAGAAAACTGAACTCAAGGTAAGGATGAATGTTCAAGATGTAGAGTGGATCATTCTTGCTTTAAATAATTATTATGAAGATCATGAAGATTATAAAACTCTTCAAAGTGATTTTGATAATATTAGAAAGAAAGTAGAACAAGAGTGGAAAGATAGGTTAGAGCAAGATACTGATAAAAGTAAAACTCTTTATGAAGAAGAGTATATTAAGGCTGTTGATCAAAGTTCCAGTCTAGAAAAAAAGGAAGTGAAAGATGAGTAATAAAAACAATCTACCAGAAAATATGAAACATTATAAAATGGTTCATGAAAGAGTGGTAGAGTTTAGAAATGACTATCCTAATTCTTCTATTGATGTTGAAGTATCAATAGATAAAGATTGGGTTAGTGGGATTACTGAGAAACCTTGCCATATGTATATGTGTAAAGTAATAATAATCCCAGATGTTCAAAATCCAGATAGTTTTTTTGTTGGTCATGCCAATGAAACTGATGATCAAGGATTTGTGAATAGAAAGAATGCTTTGGAGAATTGTGAAACTTCAGCATTAGGTAGGGCATTGTCATGGGTTGGATATGTTGGTCAAGAGGCTAGTATAACAACAGATGATGTTTTAGATAAGGCTAAGAACTTCAATTTACCTAAAGCAACTAATAAGCAAATAGAACATCTTAATAGTTTAGTAAAAAGATGTAAAGAGAAAGGCTTGATCTCTATAACTCAATCCAAGACTATTGATCAAAATAAGAAAGATATGGATCTCAAGGGATATTCAGATCATGTAATGCACCTTGATCAGTTGTTAGTGGATGATAAACTTGCTCAAGTCAAAAAAGATAAATCAAGCAAAAAGAAAGCAGATAAGGAGGTGTCTAGTGTCTGATTTTGAAGTGAAAAAAAAGAATAGTGGCTTTGCTAGTATAAATAAGTGGGCTGATAGTGAGAAACATCCTAGATGGAAAGGTCAAGTTAATGTTGATGGTGTTCAATGGGATGTTGCTGTTTGGAAGTCAAAGAATAGGAATGGTGAAGAAATGCTTAGTTTCCAGTTCCAGACTTTAGAAGAGGCTCAGAAATGGAAGAATAAAGATCATGATGATGAAGTTGTTGTAACTGAAGATGATCTTCCATTCAATGATGGTGGTAGTCCATTTTAATGGGAAAGGCAAAAATATTTCCTAGTGATAGTGCTTGGTCTAAGTATATCAGAACAAGAGATAACTGGACTTGTCAAAGATGTCATAAGAAATATGAACCACCAACAACTGCTCTTCATTGTTCTCACTTCTGGAGTAGAGGAAATTGGAGTGTGAGATTTGATGAAGATAATTGTGAGGCTCTATGTTATGGTTGCCACTCATATCTGGGTGGCAGACCTACTGAGCATCATGAATACTATTTAGATAAATTAGGTGAAGAAAGGTTTGAGGATCTTAGAAAAAGAAGAAATGCTCATAAATCTGGATCAAGGAAGTATTATTTATCTAAAGAATTTAGAAAGAAAATTAAAGAGAAAATGGAGGCTTTAGATGGCTAAAAGGCAAGTAGAGAGTAAGATCTTTGAAGAAGTTTGGTTCATGGATCTGCCAATAGAATATAAGGCATTGATGTTGTATTTTTTTATCACTTCCAGTCATGCTGGAATAGGTAATTTAAATATGAAGTTGATCAATGCTACTTTAGATCATAACTATAAAAAGAAAGATGTTTTAAGGCTCTTAAAGGATCATATAAGAGAATATAAAAAAGATAAGTATGAAATAGTTGGATATATGAAATTTCATTATTCTGATGATAATAAAAGTCAAGTTCATAAGTCTGCTTTAAAAGAAAGGCAAAAAGAGGGCTTATTAAAAACAGAAGATGAAGAAGAATATGATAGATATTCAAAAAGAGGAATGGTATCTGATAATGTTTTAAATCAAATAAAGAGAGGTGGTGTATGAAAGAGATATTAATGCAACAAATAAAAGAGGCTTTAACTCATAATCCCTATGTAAGAGATAGTGATCATAGGCTTGTGGCTTGGATATGGAAGATCCAAATGGAAGATACTATTTCTGATAGTGTTCTTAATCTTCTAAATATGGGGCAACTAACAAACTGGGAAACGATTGCTAGGATGAGAAGAAAGTTGCAGGAAGAAAATCCAGATCTAAGGGGATCTACTTGGAAAGAAAGGCATACCAAAGCCCAAGAGATCTCTCATAATGAAAGCAAGATCCCAGATACACTATGAAAATGTTTACTACTAAAGAAAAAATGGCAAATTATATAGGATTTGTATTAGTATGGTTTGGTATGCCCATACTGGCTTTCTATATAATGATACTTTTTTTTAGGTTCTTAAGGTGGTTATTATGGCTTTAGAAAATAATGAAAGAGTAATGAAGAAGATCCAAGAGAGGTTTGATCTTGGTGGTAAGAAATATCAAAATCAGATCCCTATTAATACTGGTAGAGATTATATGAAAGAAAGTCTGGAAGAGATCTTAGATCTGATCATATATATTGCTACTAAATTAGTTGAAATGGATCCAGATAAAGATATTGATCAAGGTCAAATTATAGTTGATTGCACAGGTGATGATGATGACTGGGAGGATCCACAAGATGAAAATTGGTGAACATAAACAAAGGAGCATCAATGACTAAGACTGATCTATTTAATAAAACACTATCATTAATAGTGAAAATAAATATCAATGGAATGAGCCAAAGTGAATTTAGTCGTAGGGTTTATGAAATTGGTTTAAGGGTTTGGGAGGAATATGCTAAAGAAAATGCTAAAAAATTTAGATAAGGCATGGGATATAAGGCTGGAGGGCAGACTGAATAAGAATAACATTGTCTTTCAGAAAAAATATCATGATCTATACCATGATCTAAAAAAAGTTGATAATCAAATAAAAAAAAGTAGGGAGAAATATGAAAAGAAAAAGATGTAAAAGATGTAAAAAGTTGATAGATCCAAAAAAACTAACATTAATGCAATTTAGGTTGCTTGAAAAAGAAGAGATCTTATGCTGTGTCAAATGCTCTCATGAATGGGCTGAGGCAATAAGAGTAATGAGATGGGGAGGGAATAGTGGATACCAGACAAGATAATAAGCCCTATGAGAAAGCACTTAGTGGCTATGATTGGTGGAAACTATACCTTTGGGTGAGAAAACATCCTTATGGTATCACTTTTGATCCATATAAGGCTAATATGCAAACCTATAGACTTAGATTTCTATCTGATGCTACTTTTTTTGAGTGGTTTTTTGCTGATAATTTAAGATGGTCTAGGTTTTTGCTTGTTTTTTTAATGGTCTTAGCAGTATCTTTAGTGATATATGGAATTGTTACTGGATCCCTTGATGCATGATTAGAAAACACTTTGAATACTATATTGATGATTATGACAAATTGTCTGAGAATACCATACTATATGGTAAGGCTATCATGATTGCAGTCTTGCCTAGATCAGAAAATAAAGTTCCAGATAGTTATAAGTTTACTGATCTTCAAAAAGAAGTATTTTTTTATAAAGATACTATGAGTTATAAAGATCTTGGTAAAAAACATAACCAGTCATTCCAAAGTATTCATAATGTTCATAAGTTGGCTTTGAAAAAGTTGAATAAAATTGTAGCAAAATTATCAGAAAACAGATCGTTTTTTGAACCATATAGTTAGTTAGTTAGTTCGTTTCATATTACCAATCAAACAACAAGCCCTTATCTGCCCTTAGTATATAGATAAGGGCTTTCCTTTATGCTTGAAATGGTTGAGTAGTTTAAAAAAATTATATTCAACAATAAGAGGACATAGACCAAATGCTTTAATAAATACTTTATCTGAAATAGTTGAATTTTTACATATATAGTGATGACTATTAATCAAATTTTAGCGAAAATAGATCAAGAAGTAGAAAATATAGATGCTGGTCATGAGGCTGTCATTCAATCTGAGAATAGAAAGTCGTTCAGTTCTGAATATCTAGAAAATTGTTATGCTGATGATCCAAATGATGAAGATCAAGGAAACTCAAAAGTGAATGATCATCTATCAACCTTTGATGAGGCTAACTATAATCCATTAAAGACTAATTCAGAATGAAGATCATAGAAAAAAAGATTATTGATCTTATTGATGCTGAGTATAATCCAAGACAATTAACTGAAAAACAATATGAAGATCTTGAACAATCCATTGATAAGTTTGGGTTTGTAGATCCTATTATTGTTAATAAGAATAAAGATAGGAAGAATGTTGTTATTGGAGGTCATCAAAGAATTAAAATCGCAAAGAGAATGGGCATCAATAAGGTGCCTTGTGTAGAATTAGATCTAAGTTTAGATCAAGAAAAAGAATTAAATATTAGGCTCAATAAGAATACTGGGGAATGGGATTGGGATGAGTTGGCTAATCATTTTGAAGTTAAGGATCTAATTGATTGGGGGTTTGATGAAAAAACCTTTAATGATTATTTAGATATTCCAGATCATAAACCAGAATATGAGATCAGTAGTGAGATACTAGAAGAGCATCAATATGTGGTTTTCACTTTTGATAATACTCTTGATTGGAATGTGGCTCAAGACCTGCTCAATATAAGAGAGGTTGCTAAGCCTAACTATACTGATACCTATGTTCAAAGTGGATTAGGTAGAGTTAAAAGTGGTAAGAAGTTATTAAAACTCTTGCAAGGTAAATGAACTATAAGGTATATGTACCTAGCATGAGCAGGGCTGGTGTAGTTACTACTCATAAACTCTTTCCAGAAAGCACTATTGTATGTCCAGAAAGTCAAGTGAAAGACTATAAAGAATATCATGATAGTGTATTAGGGGTTCCAGATGAGATCAAAGGGATTACTGCTACTAGAAATTGGATCCTAAATAATTGTGATGATGAATGGATGATCCAAGTAGATGATGATGCTAGGGCTTTTAGAAAGATAGAAAGAGATCAACAAAGTCATTTTACTGATCCAGAAAGAATAGATAAGATTGTGAGTAATATGTTTGTCTTGACTTCTGAGTGGGGATTAAAGTGTTGGGGGTTGGCTATGGCAACTGATCATAAACACTATAGAGAGTATTGCCCTTTTGTTACTCAATGCTCTATAGGGGCTAATATTATAGGGATCATAAGAAATCCCTTAAGATTTGATGAAAGACTTAAAGTAAAAGAAGATTATGACTACTCAATGCAACACATATATAAATATGGTGGGGCTTTGAGGTTTAATAAGTATGGAGTTGATGTGATCCACCTTACTAATAAGGGGGGTTGTGTTGATTATAGAACTAAAGATACTGAATTAGAGGCTTATGAGATCTTGTTGAAAAAGTGGGGGAAGAATGTTGTTAGGAAACAACCTAATCATAACTTCTGTAAAATGAGATCACCTAGAAGATCAAGTGTCTAATCGGATTTAAAATCGGAGAATATCGGTGGCTAAGGGAAGAGATCAAAGTGGAAAGTTTACTAAAGGGAATACTTATGGTGGTAAATCTACTGGAAGACCTAAGAAGAATTATTCTATTCCAGATCTACTAGATAAGATTGGTGAAGAAGAGGGAACTCTTGAGGGTATTACTAAACTAGAAGTAGTCTTGAGAAGTGTATATAAGTATGCTTTAGAGGGGAAGTCTTGGGCTGTGCAATTTATTGCTGATCGCACTGAGGGCAAACCTCATCAGACTATAGGGGTGAAAGATATTACTGATGAACCAATAAAGGTCTTTGATTTTGATGAAGTGGAAAATTGATCCAACTAGAAAATCCATACTGGATGATGATCATAGATACAAGGTCTTATGCTGTGGCAGAAGATGGGGCAAATCCTATTTCTCTTTTATGTGGTTGCTTTCAGATGAGATCAAGGCTAATGAAAGAAGATGGATCATCTATCCAACTTATAGGCAGGCTAAGATGGTTGCTTGGGGTTTACTTAAATCTATCTTTAGGGAGAGGCAAGTTAAGATCAATGAGAGTGAGTTGTCTGTGATCCTAGAGAATGGTGGTAGAATAGAATTAAAGGGGGCTGACAAAGAGGATAGCCTTAGAGGTGTTAGTCTTGGATCAAAGGGAGGTAATGCTGTAGTGTTGGATGAATATGCTTATATGAAACCTAATGTTTGGTCTGAGATTGTTCAACCTATGTTGGCTGAAACTCAAGGGAAGTGCCTATTTGTAGGAACACCAAATGGGATCCAGAACCACTTCTATGATCTATATGTAAGAGGTCAATCAGATGATAGTGATTATAGATCATGGTCATTCACTACTCTAGAGGGTGGATTTATTCCAGAAGAAGAGATTGAGAGTGCTAAAAAGAATTTGGATGAGAGATCCTTTAAACAAGAATATTTAGGATCCTTTGAAGTAAGTAGTAATGTATGTGCTTATAATTTTAATAGAGATCATCATGTAAAAGAATTGGAGATCTCTAGTAGGCAGTTCTGGGGAGTGGACTTTGGGGTTGCTAGTTATATGACTGCTGTATTGATGTGTGAATATACTAATGGAGATGTTTATGTGTTTGATGAGATTGGATTACAAAACTCTAATACTTTTGAATTGGCTGATAAAATGAAGAATATTTGTAAAGGACTTCCAGTATATCCAGATCCAGCAGGAAAGGCTAGGACTAGTAATTCTACTAGATCTGATCATAGGATCTTGCAAGATGCAGGATTTACTATTATCAGTAGGAAGAGCAATCCAACTCAGAAAGATAGGCTGAATGCTTTGAATAAGAAGTTGCAAGATGCTAATGGGAAGAGAACTTTATTTATTCATCCAAAATGTAAAAACCTAATAAGAGATCTAGAAATGACCACCTTAGATAAGGGTAGAATATTAAAAACTGAAACTTTATCTCACCACTTAGATGCTCTTTGCTATCCCATAGAATATAGGTATCCATTAATGAATAACTTTGTAGAGAGTATCAAATGGTAGAGTTCATAGTAGGGCTTATGCTGGGTATTAATCTCTCTATAGCAGGAATGTTAATATGGGGCTATAATCTAGAAAAAAGAAGAGATGAGAGGCTAAATAAGGCTCTTAAAGAATATAACAATCTTCTAGATGGAATGATATGTGGGGAAGATCAAGAAGAAGATAAATATGAAGATTTAAAGAGGTATAAATCATGATCATAACAAATTTAACAGAAAGAATGTTGCATGAAGTGTTGATGAATAAGATTGAGGATCAACACGATAAAGAGATGGAGAACAGAGAAAGATTATTAGATTATTATGAGGGCATCAATCTAGAAAAAGATATTGAGAAGTTCTTTGATAGTGATAGTCTAAGTAGTGTTCCACCAATGTATATCAATCTAGTAAGAAACATTATATCCAGAAGAACTCTTGTTTATCAAGATCAACCTGCTAGGATGAATGATAGATATAATGAGATCATAGGGGATTTTGATAGTGTGATGAAACAATTTGAACAATTAGTATATCTGCTAGGAACTGAGGGCTTATATACTTTCTGGGATGAAGAGGCTAAGATCTTAAGATATAGACCTATTCATTTCTTTACACCTTATTTCTTACCAAACGAAGATGAGCCTTTCATGGTGATGTGGCAGGCTGAAAGTCAATATATGGCTAGAACAGAAGAGGCTCAGTATATGGTATGGAGTAGAGATACTGCTGATATGGAGGGTAAGCATTTTATGATCTCTCAAAGTGGTAAGATCACTTCTCTAGTTCCAGATGATAGAAATCCTTATGGTGATATTATTCCATTCAATATAGGTCATAGACATGCTTATTGTAGAGATTTCTTTAGAGAGGGTGCTAGTGATCTAGTAAATGGTATGAGAAATGTAAATATCATGCTTACAGAGATGAGCCTTTCTGGGCGATTTGCCTTAGGCCAACCTACCTTTACTGGCCTAGATACTGAGGCTAGGATCCAGATGGGTCAAGATAAGGCTTTAGTTTTACCAGAGGGAAGTGATTTCAAATATGTAAGTCCTAATGCTGATATTAATGGTATGATGGAGAGTGTAAGATTTGCTATTGATAGTATTGCTCAAGCAAATAATGTGAAGATCAACTGGACTAATAATCAAGCAGAAAGTGGATTATCTAAGAAGATGGGTCAATTAGATCTAATGGATGCTTTAAGATCTGATACTGAACAAATATATAGACCTTTTGAGAAAAAGCAATTCAATATTGCTAGAAGAGTTGCTGAAGTATCTGGTGGGATCCAGTTAGGCGATCAGTTTAGTATTGATATGTCTGAAAGAGAAATTCCAATGAGCCAAGATGAAATGATCAAGTTCTATGATTGGGCTTTCCAAAATAATTTAGAGAGTAGGCAATCTTACTTAAGAAAACATAATCCAGATCTAAATGAAGATGAGATCAATGGAATAGTAGATAGGTTAGATCAAGAAAATCCACAAGAGGCTACTGGTAATAGTTTATTAGATAGATTGGAGAATATAGGTGGCTAGAACTGATTGGTATATAAATGAACTTAAAGATCTTCAGATGGGTTTATTTAATAAGATAGAGAATATCTTTAAAGTTAGAACTCAATTAACTGATACTGAAGTCATGCTGTTGGCTAAAGAAATAGATTTCTTTGATCAGTTAGAAAGAATGGGATATAATAATATCTTAATTAAGATGCAGGGTCAATATGAAGATGAAGTGGCTATGATCTTTAGATCTTTAGGGGCTAGTAGAATGTCTAGGATCCCTATGGATGCTGTTAGAGTAATGGATGATCTAATTGCTTTTGAGATGGATTATCTGGCTGATAGTGTAAAGGTATATGCTAAGGCTTTGAAAAATGCTATGCTAAGAGGGATTGCTACTGGTCAATCAGATAGGGTGATCATAGAGAGTATGAAAATTCAATTTGGGGCTGGTAAGGGTATTACTGGAAGAGAGGCTCAGTCCTTATTGGGAGATGCTTTTTCTAGATTTAGTAACTCTACTCAAGCCAAAGCCTTTCAAGAGTTCCCAGAACAGAAGTTTATTTATGTGGGGCCAAATGATGCTGTTACTAGAGATGCTTGTCAAAGAGTGTTAAGTGGTAGTATGTCAAATGATGGCTTTACTGCTAAAGAGATCAATGCTCTTGCTAATGGATCTGATTTCTTTGGGTTCTCAGATAGAGGTGGATATAATTGTAGGCATGACTGGGTTCCAATATTATGAGGGTCTTATAATGCCAATGCATGATATAACTAGATTTAATAGATCTCAAATGAATATGGTTGCCCATTTTGCTAAGGGTAGGATCATAGAAGATATGAATAATGGGATCTTCCAGAATGATAAAAGAAATCTTGCTTATAGATCTAGTGGTGATGTTCATGGTAATCCACCAGTAAATATTGGAGATAAAAAATATTATTATACCACCTATAAGGCTAATGGTATGAATAAACTTACTGGTGGTGGTAGGCTGTCTGGAGTGGCTGGATCTACTGATAGGGAAGTAAGTAAAGTGAATATGATCTTAACTGGAAGAACTAAAGATGGGATGAGAACTGGTGCTAAGAAGAATGTTGGATATATCACCTATGATCATGGTCATATAGTTCAAGGTAATATGGATAGAAAACCAAATGGATATAAGATCATAGGACTTAGACCTAAGAATAAAAAATTAGTTGCTGAGTTCATGGTAAAGAATTTATTAAGTCCAAATGCTAAAAGAGAATTGGCTAAAATAAAAGATTGGAAATAACAAACAGGGAGGACAGATAATGTCTGAAGATAATAATGCTCAAGTAGAGCAAGAAGTAAGCGTAGTAGAAAATGAAACAGAGAGTGTTGATCAGTCTGCTCAAGATAATAATGAAGTGGGATCACTAATCGCAGAGAGTAAGAAGTATCGCACAAGAGCACAATCAGCAGAGGCTGAGTTGAAAGAACTCAAAGAAAATCAAAAACTTCAAGAACAAAAAAGACTTGAAGAAAAAGAAGAATATAAATCTTTGTATGAGGATGTGAAGAGTGAAAATGAGAAGTTAAAACCAATTGTTGAAACTTTTAAGATCCAAGATCAAAAACGAAGAGAAAATCTGCTGGATCAACTTCCAGATGAGGATAGGGAGATCTATCAAGATCTTTCAACTAATAAATTAGAGGCTCATGTAGGAAAGTTGAAAAATGCCAAAATACAAGTTGAGAGTGGTAAGGAAGTAACATCTTCTGGTAAGTGGGCTAGTTCTACTAAATTCAAAGATCTTTCAAAAGAAGATCAAGAGAAAGCCAAAAGAAATCCTAAACTATGGAAACAATTTGTTGAGGGTTATAGATAAATAAATCAATTTAAACTAGGGGGTTTAAAATGGCTGATGGTAATGTAACACCAACAACTGCTGCCTCATTCATCCCAGAATTATGGAGAGATGCGATTCTTGATTATGCTGAAAGAAAGTTTGATCTAAGAAACAAAGTCATGGACTTCTCATCAATGATGAGTTCTGGTGGGGATATTCTTCATATTCCTAAAGTGGATGAAGAAACAGTAGCCGCAAAAACTGCTGGATCAGCAGTTACTTATACCAACACAACAGATGGTAAAGTAGATCTAACTATAGATCAGCATCATTATGATGCTAAAAGAATAGATGATATTGTAAAGGTTCAAGAAAGTGCTGACCTTTTCAATGCATATTCCAGAAGCATGGGTTATGCTTTGGCTAAGAAAGTTGAAAATTATATCGCAGGTGTCATTCAAGGTGGCACTGGTAATGATGTAACACTTTCTGCTGACAATACTTTCACTACTGCTTTATTAAGATCTGGACTTCAAAAACTTCTAGATGCAGGGCATGATTATACTGATGGAGAAACTTGGCTTTATTCAAGTCCAGCAGGATATATGTCTTTAATGTCTTTAGGGGATTTTACTGAGGCTCAAAAGCGAGGTGATGGTGCTAATCCAAATGTATCTGGTAATATCATGAATGTTTATGGAATGCCAGCAGTGGCATCTGTAGATTGGGATGACGATGGTGGAACTGGTGATGAAACTGCATCTATCTTCAAAAGAGATAGTGTGTATTTTGCTCAACAGATCGCACCTAGAGTTCAATCCAATTATGATATAGACCATCTTGCAACTTCAATAGTTGCTGATACTTTATTTGGTGCAGTTCTTTCTCATGGAGCAAGTGATACTGCATTAGGTGTTGTTAATTTCAATAATCCATAAGGGTAATTGAAATAAGGAATATAGGGGGTGAGTAAAATCGCCCCTTATATTGATACTAAAAAAGAATTTAAATGGCATATAGGGGGCATTTAGAGGCTCAAAATGGAGGAAAGATGCCAATATATGAGTATAAATGTGGATGTGGAGAGATTTTTGATGTTTGGCAAAATATCAATGATCCTAAATTAAAAACATCTAAGGATCTAAAAAAAAATGGATCTAATTGTAAGTGTGATCCAAAAACAAAAATTAAAAGATTGATCTCAAGATCAAGGATCCAGATCATTGAAAGATCAACTATGACTGATAGAAAATTATATAAAGAATTGGATATAGAATGAGTGCTAATACAAATATAGGGAATACACCAGTAAATCAAGGGTATGTTCAATTATTCCATACTGGTGAAACTGGAGGCTTAGATACTACTTTAAGGATCATGTATGATGGTGATGGAACTGCTAGTGATCTATATGTTGCTACTAATAAAGTCAAAGTAGGAACTTCATTCCAAATTGGATCATCAACTACTATTACTGGGATCCTAGATGAAAATGATTTCTCATCTAATAGTGATGTTAAGTTGGCTACTCAACAATCTATTAAGGCTTATGTAGATACTGAGGTTGCTGGAATAGTTAATTCAGCCCCTAGTGCTTTAAATACTTTAGATGAGTTGGCTAATGCTTTAGGTGATGATGCTAATTATTCAACTACTATTTCAACTGCTTTAGGAAATAGATTAAGAATTGATATTAATAGTCAAGGTTTGACTAGCACACAACAAGGATATGGTAGAACTAACTTAGGCTTAGGATCCTTAGCCACACTTAGTAGTGTGAATAATGATAATTGGTCTGGAACTGATCTTGCTATTACTAATGGTGGAACTGGATCATCTTCAGCAAGTGGTGCTAGATCTAATTTAGGATTAGGATCTCTTGCTACTTTATCTTCTGTTAATGCATCTACTATTACTGATAATTCAGTAGGTGCTGATGAATTGAATGTATCTGGAGATGGATCTTCAACTCAATTTTTAAGATCTGATGGTGATGGAACTTTTACTTGGGCTGTACCAACTGATACTAATACTACTTATACTGCTGGAACTAATCTTACTTTAGATGGAACTGAATTTGATGTAGATGATGCTTTCTTAAAAAATGATGCTGATGATACTACTAGTGGAACAATAACTGCTGGTGGATTTACTACTGCTGGATCAATAACTCTTGGTGGTCATTCTTTTAATGATATTGATATTGGTTCTGAGTTTAATGATGTTGATGATCACTTAATGTCTGCTGGTGCTATTAAAGAAAAAATTGAGGCTTATGGATATACTACTAATACTGGAGATATTACTGGTGTTGATCTAACTGAGGGAACTGGGATTGATATTTCTAGTGAAACAAATACTACTAGTGGATCATACTCATCAACTATCAGTATAGATCTAAGTGAATTAACTGAGTTCAATGATGATACTACTGATATTACTGCTGGATCTGATCATGTTGTGATCCTTGATGGTGGAGTTCAAAGAAAGATCTTATTTGAAGATATACCTTTATCAAAATTTAGTAATGATAGTGGTTTTGGAACTGGATCTGGAGATATGACTGGAGTAAGTATTACTGCTAGTGATCCTTTAGATATATCTCAAAGCAATACTACTAGTGGATCTTATTCTGCTACTATCACTTTAGATGCTAGTGAGTTTGGTAGTTATCTTGCTGATATGACTGATCTGGTTGTGGGTGCATCAGATGAAATGGCTATACTAGATAGTGGAACTCTAAAAAGAAAAGCAATCAATGAAATAAGACTTGCTGAATTTGATGATACTGGATTTAGTGCTGGTGCTGTATCAGCAGTTGCTAATGGATCAGATAATAGGATTGCTACTTTTAGTAGTTCTACTGCTTTAAATGGAGAAGAATATCTTACTTTTGATGGAACGAGTTTAGGAATTGGAACTGCATCGCCAACAAGTAAAGTTCATATTTATAATGGAGATGGTTCTATTCCAGATGATGCAAATAATCATCTATTAGTTGAAGATGATGGGCATTGTTATATTGGAATAGGTGGTGGCACAAGTTCTGATGTAGGTGTTCATTTTATGGATAGTGGTGGTATAACAGGTAAAATTGCCTATGAACACGACAACAATGCTTTAATCTTACAAAATTCTGTTTCAGATGGAGATGCATATATTAAAGTAAATGATGGTGGTTCTACGATCACTGCATTACAAATAGATGCAAGTTCAGGTGGTGATTTAATATTACCTAATGATGACCAGAATTTCCATATGGGAGCAGGAAGTGATTTAAGTATTTATGTAAGTAGTGATGATGTATATTTTAAAAACCAAACTTCAGATAAAGATATCAGATTTCAAGTTAATGATGGTGGTAGTAATCTAACTGCTATTAAAATTGATGGAAGTGCAGTAGGCAGTGTTTATTTACCTAACGACTATCAAAGACTGATAATGGGTGCTGGTAATGATTTACAATTTATCCATAATGGAACTAATAATTATATAGAGGGTTATACTGGAGATTTATATATAACAAACTATGCTAATGACAAAGATATTATATTCCAAACAGATGATGGCATTGGAGGTGTAAATTCTTATATCTTATTAGATGGAAGTGCCGATACAGTTAATATCTATAAACAAATTAATTTAACTAATGATGCAATAACTGGTATCGCTGGTTTATATGGAAATAGTGCCACTCTTAATATGTATAATGATGTTACTTACTTTAAAGATGCCTCTTCTAATGTTATGGCTTATATCAATACAAGTTCAATGGTATTTTCTGATAACATTTCAATGAAACTTGGAACTGGTGGAGATTTATTTGCTTATCATGATGGAACAGATACATTATTCAGAAATAATACTGGAAACTTATATATTGACCAATTAGCAGACGATAAAGATATTATATTAAGAAGTGATGATGGTTCTGGAGGAACTACACAATATATAAGAATTGATGGTAGTGCAGGATTAACACAAATTGATAAAGATATGAAGTTTGTTGATGATGTTGAAGTTCAACTTGGTTCAGGAACAGATTTACAATTTCATCATAATGGCTCTCACAACTACATAGATATAAATAATGGTAATCTTTATTTTAGAGATGATGCAGATAATAATATCTTGATTATTTATAGAGAGGGTAATGGAGTTCAATTAGGAGAGGGCGATATTACAATACCTGCGACTTCTAAAATAAGATTAGATGGCTCTACAAGTGGTGATACTTATATTTATCAAAGTTCTGGAAATATATTAAATCTTTATGCTGGTGGAGAGAATATGTTAGAATTATCTTCAGCAGGTTCAGACCCAAGAATATCATATTTTAATAAAGATAATAGAGATAGAGATTTTAGTTTTTGTGGAGATACTAATGACAATGTTCTTTATTTTGATGCAAGTGCAGAAAGAGTTGGTATAGGAACTTCATCACCATCAACATTATTACATTTTGGAGGATCACCTGATGCAAGAGTTATTACCTTTGACCAAAGTGGTAGATATAGTGGCATTGGAACTTATTTCTCAGCAAATGCTACTGATAGTAGAATTGATTTCTTTTTATCAGATGGTGGAACTGATGGAGATACAAACCAAGAATTTGCTATGTATTCAAGTGGAAACTTCCATGCTGATGCAGATGTAGTAGCATATTCATCATCAGTTGGTTCTGATAGAAAACTTAAAAAGAATATTAAAGATA
>VTLG01002433.1_pt1 | contig 31583 bp, 36 predicted proteins | sample 4694571 | NCBI WGS metagenome assembly VTLG01 (sample SAMN12604809, study PRJNA352737) | marine metagenome | biome: ENVO:00000447; feature: ENVO:00000209|ENVO:00000569|ENVO:01000036; material: ENVO:00002151; isolation source: viral sequences binned using virsorter ...
CGAAAGCTCCTGTGAGCCAACTCTTTCCAACGCCACGGAAAGCTTGAATTTGAAGACGCTTAGGCCCATGCTGAAGATAGTCTGCGATTGCATATTGTGCTCGTGTAGGGGATGGTAGGTCTAGCTGCTCCCACAAAGCTTGTAGGAACAGTTTAAAATCGTCTTGAAGGGCGGTTATGACAGAAGTCATGTACCTAATCTACCTGACGGACCATACATAGATTTAATAAGTTTATCCATTTCTGCTTGATTTTTAATCTTGACGCCCATAACTGTCTTAGGCCATTCGCCTTTAATTTTCATTCCATTTCCTGCCATTTAAATCGCCTCCAAGGGGGTTGTAATGTGTTTCATAGGGTTAGGGTTGGTTAAAGGTTTTTAGTATACTCTACAAGGATTTGCTGCATGTTTAAGTTAGTATTTTTCATTGAAAACTCTGTTATTTTATCCCAATCCTTTGGTGTAAGTCTATTAATTTTAGACCCTAAACCTAGATCAACATAATCTCTAACAACTTTATTATAATCAATAAATTCATTCATTTTTACAGCACTGATTAAAGTATCACCTATATCTCCAACTTTTTTATTAAGAGCACCAGTTTTTGAATTCAACGCGAAAGATATCATTTTTAAATTCCAAGCTTCATCAGCTCCACGACCAGAAAACGTCTTTACTTCATCGCCTAATCTTTTATAAAAGTCAACATCAAAAATATGTTCTATAGTTGCATGTTCACTTTTAGGCCTACCAAGTGCTTTTAACTTATTATTATACCTTGCTCTAGCCGCTGTTAATTGATTATAAATAGTTTTATTTGTTCTATTATAAGATTCTACTGCCGACTTCACTTTATTTGCTGGTAATAAAGGTTTACCGTTTACTTTTTGTCTGAAAGCGCTTTCAATTGATTTTGTATCTGGTTGTTGAGCAATCTTTCTAATTTGTTGGGTATTCCTTGCAGATATATCTTGGTTTATAGAGAACAAACCTTCCCTTCTCCCAGCTTTATTAGAATCTCTAAATCTATATTCACGTCCATCCGGAGCTGTTATAGTACGTTGTCCTGAGTAAGCATCTAATCTACCGTATCCTAACTCTGGATCATCAACGTATTTCCGTACATCATTGTACATTAATTCTAACTTCTTCAGAAATTCTGGGTCATCTGCATATCGTTTAGTGATATCACGTTTACGAAGACCAGGAGGTAGATGTTTTATTAGTTCCTTTATCTTATTAGTTTGCTTTGTTCGTCTAACAACACCTGTACCACTTGTTATCTGTAGAGGTTTAACATTAGGAGCAAAACCATCAACTCTAGCTAATGCTGGTGCAAATTCCATAGAACCTTTAATAGCCATTCTACCTGCTTTTACTTCTCCTAAACCTGGGAATGTAGCATAACCTATACCAACACCTATACGTCGATCAATACCATAATGTTGAAAACTATCACCAACCATTTCAGCCCATTGACTTTCATATGGGTGCTCTAATTGATCAGCAAAACTACCTATTGGAGCTAAAGCTGAACCTATTTTATCAATATTAGGTATCTTACTTATACTTTCTCCAAGTACTGATGCAGTTGTATTGATCCATTCTGCTCTTGGTACTGGTATATCTTTAACATTTGAATATTCTTTTCCTTGAAAACTATATGTAGTTGAACCGTCTTTCCAAGTTATAGGTACTACTCCTTTAGGTATTTGACCTGTATTAAATTTAATACTATGCCTACCTAAAATATTACCCCAAATGTTTTCAAACCAGTTTTCTTCTTGTGCCATAACCTATGATCCCCATAGATTTATAAATTTCTCAAGCTCTTTACCTGGGTTTACCAAAGCAATAGTTTGCTGTGATGTATTGGATCCACCTTCTTGCGTAGGTGGAGAAGGTAATTCTGTAGTTTGTTTTTCCCCAATCTTCTGCAGAAGTTTCCCCGCTGCTGCAAGATCAATTCCTTGAGCGGCTGCTGCTGTTGGTTTAGTATCTTCCACTTTAGGGACAACTGCTTCTATTTTATTACCTCCTCCTTGCGTAAAACCTTCCCATGCAGCACCAAGCCTATCAGCTACATTAAGACCAAGATCAATTGGCATCTGTACAAAATCGGTAAGTGTATCTCCAATTGGAGACATAGCTGAACCTAGACGTGACCACGCAGTCTCTTGAGGTGGAAGAGGTCCTATCCCCATATCAGTTGTTCGCTGATCATAAGCCTTTAACTGTGCACTAAGACTTTTATCTATCTGATTTTGATTGTATGCTCCTGGTTGACCTTGTCCTAATGTATGTATACCTAATTCTTCATTGGTTGGTGCTGTATACGGTTCAACAGGAATTTCTACAGGCTTATTCTCAGTAGTAGTTTTAGATTCAGTAGAAGGTTTAACATCATCTCTAGCCAAAGACCATGTGCTTCGCTTAGGATCACTTACCCATCTAGTCTCAGTATTATTCTCATTTGCAGAAGCGGACCCTGCAGCAGGAGCAGCGGCAGCAAGTCTTCTAATTTTTTCAAGTTCATCTTCTAAAGGTAGACTAGTTCTAAATCTTGGCATTACGCTTTACCTCTGTTTCTTGCTCGGTTTTTGCTTTGTCCTTCAAGCTTGGTTCCGCCACCTTTTTTATGGGAGACGTCCAAGTTATCACCATTCCCATAAGTACCTCGTTTACGGTTTTCAGCGTTAAGTGAAGCTCGTTTCTTTTTCTGACCAGGTTTTTTATTATACTCACGTTGATATTCTTGCTTAATTTTAAGAGCATCGGAGTGAGAATTATAGTAATTAGTACTTTTGCTTGGCATATAACCTCGTTTGAACTAGTTCAGGGTCAATTTTAGGCATTATTGAGGCTAGTTTATCTAGTGGAGTGCCTTCATGAGCAACTCCAGTGACATCATTTGTCTTCAGCCAGTCACAAGCTGCTTTAAGTTCATGGGCAGAAGCCTCGCCACTCTTGACCCGTTTAAGGAATTCTTTAGTGACGAGGTTATGAAGCTCATTGAAGTTTTCTTCAGTAGCTTTCTTAGACATTCTCTCCAGGGAATAGGTTCTTTCTTACCAGTCCTACTGCAGCATCATCGATAGTGTTATCGGTAGACTTTGCATAAGCTTCCAAAAGATCTACGACTAGTTTTTTAACTGATTTAGAGCTTAGAAAGGTGAGAAGGATGGGCTTAATTAGTAGAATCATTGTTTTGTGGTGTAGTTTTAATTAGTGATACTATAGGTACAATATCATTGCACATATGTTCGACGCGTGAACCTGGTCTGATGGTAAATCCCATCTTCATAAGTTCGGCGCACTTCAATGCGCGAACCAATTCATAGTCCACGCGCATCTTTTCTTCTTGACGTTTAGCTAGTGATTTACATTGTTCTGTAATAGACATATCCAAAGGAACCATAAAGTTAACCTGAGCACCGTAATTCCAGCCTCTAGAGTAACTTTCAGGATCATATGGTTTATTTTCAGTAGCTAACCAGAAGGGTGAGAAGGTCATGGTAGGACCATTGCAAGCAATAGCTCTACCGTTATACCCTCCCATTTGTTGTCTACTGGGAGCACCATTATTCTGAAACTGTACAGCTTGATTTGTTACATTGCCTGTAGCAGTGGATTCTGGTGCAGCAGTATTATATACATCATCTTCAGCATAAGCTGGTATACAGCCTACTGTGAGAAGACCGATAAGGATGTAGTGGTAGCGTTTGTTGTGATGTTTCTGGTTATGTCTATATCTTCCAATAGAACTAAACCAGTTGTTGAATCCGCTAACCTGGTTATGATATCCAGCTGAAAGTCGTCTCCAGCGTTTGTTTGTGAGAAGGTGGTATTGGAGTCCAGTATATCGCCAGAGGCTGTTATACCTGTTCCTGACCAACTCCTGAGTTCTCCGCCATAGACTTTTTGGTTCACGACTTCTGTGACGGTTTGAGTTGTAGTGGTTGTTGCGTTCATTGACCCCTGGGTGAATGCGGGAGTAACTTGATTTGCTCTTGCTACCGAGGGGGATAACAGTGCTAAGAGTATTAGCCATCGTTTCATTCGTCTTTCTTTTTAGCCATAGGACAGTTTACGGGTGTTTGATTCTTACCTTTAGAATTAGATGTGTTCAATCCGAAGGTAGCCAATGCACCGGTAAAGACCGAAGCGACAAAGGTTATATCGCCACTTGATCCTTTCTTAATCATTGGTAGTTCCACGTAATTAAGAGTTATTATAAACCCAGCCCAAACTACAACTCCTAACCTTACAAAGGTTCCTAGGATCTGTATCTGAGCTTCATTATCTTCAGCTGCATCTTTTAGTTTATGCAGAAGATTCTTCGGCTTTTCCTTCGGGGTTTCCATTCAGTTTCTTTTGTATTCGTTTGAAAAGCTGCATAAAGATAGGTTTAAACACCTTCACACATTGTTTAAATAGACTAGTTGCAGTTAACGTAGCAGCTACAGAAATAAATGCTGTAGTCGCTGCAGTAACCATTATCTCTTCCTGAGGTATAGGTACTGTAATATCAGTAAAAGGTATATTAACTCTTTGTACCTCAGCAGGAGCTGGCTCATTATCTTCCTCATCTGTCTCTTTACCCGTTGGACCCCTTAGGGCACCAGCTGGTACTAACATAGGTTTATAGGATGGTAATTGAGCTGCAGGTAAGTCTAAAGTAGGTCTAGGTAAATCAGGTGGATTAGGTAATATTTGGGGTGGTAAATTGAAGGAAGGTAAAACAGGTGGCTCCATTTATTTAAAACCCTTTAAGTTTCAACCAATCATCAACGTCAGTTTCTATTTCAGAGTTAGTCTTGGTATGAATACCACCATCTTTCTCGTATTGATAAGGCTGCCATGCATGGATAGACTGTACTCTTGCTACAAGTTTATCTCTTGTCAGTACTGTTCTACCATCAGTTTCTGTATATATAGGTACATCAGAAACACCAACATGACTCTTATCACGTGCATCTGTGTAATAGCCGCCATCCTCTACCCAATAGGGTATAGTACCGTTTGAATTGTGCGTATAACTATAAACTTGTTTCATTTAGTCACCGTTTTGTACATGTAGTCATAATTAGCGAAGTTAGATGTACCAAACAATCTTTCAGCAGTTTTATCAACTCCATCACCGTATTTCTTACCCATAGAATCTAGAAACTCTTCTAAGTCATTTGAATGTAACTCTTGACCTTCATTCATCCTTTCTGTTACACTATTAATGTATTTAGAAACTTCAATAATACATAACTGAGGATGAACACCAAATTGTTGACAGTATTCCATAGAGGATGATGAGGCAGAACCGCTTGTAACTATATTACGATACATCAATTCAAAGCAACGTCTGACATGATGTTTCTTTTCTTCATCTTCAAAAGCAGCTTCATCCCAATCTTCAATACCGTTGGCCTTTTTAATGTTATTATAAGCATCAATTAAAGTAGCAATGTCTTTAAAAGACCCATTAATTTTACATTCTAATGTACTGAGAGATACACGACTTTGACGATATTCAGCCTGATCTACAGGGTCCTCACTGGGCTCTAACTCTTCTAATCGTTTCAATAGTTTAGCATAACTAACTTGAGCTTCAGCTAAAGCTAACTTACGTTTCTCAGCTTCTGCCATAACTTGTCTCATCATACGATAAGGAGATTGACCTCCAAGCATGGTGAGCGTCATTAAGGACAGAGTAGCTTGACTGTTCTGACGATCAAACGCTCTAGTTTTTTCGTCTAATTCAGGTAAATATCTTTGTACCTTTTCAACTGCTGCGGTATTAATAAGACTTGTTGGAATCATAAATCCAATAGTTTCTTCCTTAGTAATACCAGTGTTATTTTGTTTAGTAAGTTCTGTCATAATAGTTGGGTAGATTTAAAGTTTAAGAGGCTGCTCCTGAAGCTCCTCCAGGATTTCGACGACCACCAGTAAGTGATGCAAGTGCAGAAGCGTTACCTGTAGTATCTATAGTAATGTATCGTATATAATCATAAGCTGTTGTATAAGCACCTGTACCACCTCCAAGTATTAAACCACGGGAGTTATCATGAGTACCACCTAAATCTGTATAAGCTGCAGTACCGTCTCCAAAATCCGTAGCATTACCTGTTGTACTAATCGTTACATAATCTAGTGTATTGTTATGACTACCAGCTGCAATAGCATGATAGCAGACTCCTCTATCAGATCCAGAATCTAGATCACTAGAAGCTCCAGCATTACAAGCTCTACCAACTGTTAAATCTCCAAAGTCTGAAGCATTACCTGTTGTGGCGATAGTTACGTAATCAATAGTGACATTGTTATAACCTCCGTCATGACCACCACCACGTATCATACGATACCCATTACTTAGAGTACTACCGTTAGAGAAACTTTGAGTAGCATCTCCAAAATCTGTGGCATTACCAGTAGTAGATATTGTAGCATAATCTATTATATTTGTATTACCAGATCCATTATTACCACCGAATCTCAGTCCTCTATCATCACCAGAATCAGAACCTCCATTAGATCCAGATGTTAAATCACCAAAATCTTGGCAGTTACCTGTAGTAGCAGAGGCAACATAATCTATATTTTGAAGGTAAAGGTGTTGATTAGAATGCTCATATTGATAGCCTCCGGGGCAGCATAATCTACTTGAATTTGACCAACCCTGACCAGCATGAGCACCATCAGTTGTCATATCTCCAAAGTCAGAGGCGTTACCACCACCAGTTATATCACTATAATCTATATGATTCCATGTACGTGTGTTACCAGATTCGTAGAAAGCTCCGAAGTATACTCCTCTTGCTCCATAAAATGGTACTAAAAGAGCAGCAGCTCCTCCTAAAGGTAATCCAGTAGGCCCTCCACCCATACCTGTCATACCAGGCATAGGAGCTAATTTAGGGTAAATATTTAAAGTCATGATGCATTACCTGAAGAACAACCTTGACCCATACCAGAATTATTTAGAGTAGAACAGTTACTAGCATTACCTGTAGTATCTATAGTTATCTGTCTGATATAGTTATAGTTTGGACAATTGCTGCTGTTTGCACAACCAGCGTTTCCTCCAATTATTTGACCTTTTACATTATTAGATGTACCACCAGTACCACGATAAGATGCGGTACCGTTTCCAAAATCAGTAGCATTTCCAGGTGTTGAAACAGTTATATAATCTAAAGTATCATCATAGTTACCACTAGCAATAGCCTGTGTCCATACGCATCTATCAGATCCATTTAGATCACTAGCGCATGCAGACTCTGGAGCTCTACTATTAGTTAAGTCTCCTGAATCAGTAGCATTACCTGTTGTCGCAGCTACTACATGATTAATGACTGCACTAGTTCCAGCATAACACCAGATTTCTCCATTACCACCGCCTCCTCCAACACTGAAATTAGCACTATGATCTCCGAAATCAGAAGCGTTACCTGTACTAGCTATAGAAAAATAATCTATTATATTAGTAGCACCAGATACATAACCTCCACCAACTATACCTCTACCATCGCAGGCGTAGTTTCCACAGCTACTTCGTCCAGCTGTAAGGTCACCAAAGTCTGAAGCATTACCTGTAGTAGCAGGGGCTATATAATCTATATTGTTTTTACGATCAGGACTTGATGTATTATAACCACCAGCATAGCATATTCTAGCTGTATTAGAACATCCACCACCTGCGTTAGCTCTACCTTCAACCAGATTACCAAAGTCTGTAGAACTACCACAACTAGATATTGTCCAGTAATCCATCCAGTCCATACCTTTATTACCTACATTGTCTATGTAGGCTCCACCAGATACAGCTCTATCACCCCAAGAGTTTGTAGTAATAACAAAACTTGCAGCCCCTCCTAATACTATACCTGTAGGCCCACCGCCATAGCCGGTTAAACCGGCCATAGGGGCTAATTTGGGATAAATATTAAGCATAGTTTAGCTCGTTTTAGAATGATTGGCAATAACTGTATAAGTGTTTGCTGCTGTTTTAATAATTGTATAAGCGTGGATATCAACTCCTGAACTACCACCTCCATCAGGTGCAGAACCTCCAATCCAGTTCTCAGTAACAGCGTTACCATCAATAGTAAGTTGAGCTGAGAAACCAGAAGCATTAGCAGTTGTAACGATAGTTACCGAAGCAACATCACCAACACCCATGCTATCGTTTAAAGTAGTACCGCTATTATAACGAATGTTAGGTAAAGCAGTTGTACTCTCTGCTGTTGTAAACAAGAAGACATTACCATTAGCAAGGTCTAAGTTTAAGTTATCACTCAGTTTACCAGCTGTTACAGTTACAGCTTCTCTTAAGAAACCTGCTGTATCTAGTCCAGCTAGAGTACCTACTGAGGTTAGAGAACTGTTTACAACAGTAGAACCAAGCGTTGTAGAAGACAGCAAGTCAGCTGTATTATGCTTAATCTTCTTACCATTAGCTAGGTCAATATGTTCTGAACTAGTCCAAGAATCTGTAGCATCAACCCAGTTCCAAGTCTTATCTCCATCTCCAGAATCGACAGTAATACCAGCACCATTAGCTGCAGCATCATTAGCTGAACCTTTAGCAATCTCGATATTCTTGTCTGTAACAGTCATCGTAGAAGTGTTGACTGTTGTTGTGGTACCATTAACAGTTAGGTTACCACTAAGTGTAAGGTTTACACCTGTAGCTGTTCCTGTGAATGCAGGAGCTGCTAGATAAGCAACCGTACCTGAAGCATCAGGGAACGTGATAGTTCTATCAGCTGTAGGATCCGTTATAGCAAAAGTTGTCTCATAGGCGTCCGCAGTCGCCCCTTCGAAGACCAAAGGACTAGCACCTGTTAATACAGCACCAGTCATATTTACATCACCTGTAAAAGTAGGTGAAGCAGTGAAAGCTACTGTACCTGAGGCATCAGGTAGTGTAATAGTTCTGTCAGCGGTAGGATCCGTTACAGCGATAGTCGTTTCATGGGCATTCGCTGTAGCACCTTCCAGGACAAGAGGACTTGCTCCTGTCAATACTGCTCCAGTTAAATCAACATTACCAGTAAATGTAGGTGATGCAGCTGGAGCTTTAGAACCAAGTGAACTGATGGTTACTTCAACATCAGATCCACTGTTATCATATACAAGCGTATCCGCTTTTAATTTTCCGTAAGCCATTAGTTAACAAAGTATAAAAGGTTTGCAGGGATTGTAACGGTATAACCGCTAGAGATTGCTACAGGGCCAACAGAAAATGCATTGTTGTTAGCACTGATAGTGTAATTTTCAGAAATAGTAGTCTTATTCTCAACAATCAACTTCTTACGATATCTAGATTCCGGATCATCAGAGTAGTACTCTTGCCAATCCCATTTACCAGAAGTATTGTTAGCTCTAAATTTTATAACAAGTTCATCGTCACCTTGGAAATCTGTAGGTGCATTGCTTCCTGGATCTGCTACTGTATTAGGGGTAAATGTACCACTAGATCTACTTACAGCAGATGAATCCTTTATTTGGTAGAAATCCTGGTGGTTACCAGAAGATATAGCAGGTAGAGCAGCGTAGTTAGCTACAACAGTATAAATCTGAGCAGCAGCTACAGAAGCTGTTGCTGTATCAGATGCAGTCTTAGCAGCATTAGCTATCGATATAGCACTGTTATAACCACCAGCTCCGTCAGATTCTCGTGAGTTATTCAACGCTGTAGTAGCATTAGTACTTGCTGTATTAGCCGTTGTGTTCGCTGTATTTGCAGTATTATTAGCCGTTGTTGCTGTGCTAGACGCAGTGTTAGCTGTATTGGTTGCATTAGTCGCAGCTGTTGAAGCTGAGTTAGCAGTTGATACTGCAGACGATGCGTTTGAAGATGCTGTGTTTGCAGTGCTTACCGCGTTCGATGCATTTGTACTTGCTGTATTAGCTGTGCTGACAGCAGCACTTGCGTTAGTACTTGCTGTATTAGCAGTCGTTACAGCAGCTGCAGCTTTTGTAATAGCAGAAACGTAAGCGCCACTTTCAAGCACCCTAGAGTTATCAAGGGCAGTAGAAGCGTCGTTCTCTGCCTCCTGAGTAACATATAAATTTTGCGTATAGTTATCATTTAGATCACTAGATCTAATAGCTGAGCCTGGATAGAAGGTGGCAGCCAGACTAGCAGAAGCAGTATCTCTATAGATTTTGACTTTAGCTCCTGTAGCTGGAGCAGTGCCAAATCTAATTGTTGTTGCATTATGTAAAGTGTAATGAGTTGTAAGTGTTTTAACCACTTCATCGACACTAACTTTAATGTCGGTAGATTTTAAATATGGAAATGTGAAGGCAAAGTCAACGGTGGAATTGTTGCCAGTGTATGAATTTGAAGTTGTAGCCATAATGCTTACTTATACATCCGTTGTAATTCTCTAATTTGATTTTGAGTTTCTAAAGCACCTTCAGTATCTCCAGAACGAAGTTGATGTTGCCTCATTCTGATCATAGAACCTGTTGGCCCATACTGTTCATTATATGATTTTAAATCAATCCAAGCATTCTTAAAGGCAAGATCATGTATTCTATCTAACTCTCTATGTATAATAGTTTGTTTAATTGGAAACTCTCGTTGACTTTTTATACCTCTTGCTTTAACATACTCTTTTAATTTTCTATTCCAGTAACCATCATCCTCAGACATCATTGCTATGATTTGACTTTTAAGATGAGCGTTTTTAGCTATCCAGTTATTAATATACTGTCTATCACGTGGTGATAAAGGTTCTTTTGTATAAGGATTAATTCTATCCTTTTGTAGACCATCCCAACCTGTACTTAATAACCACTGTCTCCAAGGTTCCATATCACCATTCTGTTTAAACATAGGTAATATAGCATTAAATGCTTGAGTTATAGACTCATATCCTCTAACAGGTTGTCCAGTATATACATCTAACATATTAGGTAGTTGCTCTTCATTAAATAAGAACTTATTACCGTTCATCAAATAACCTAATATATCATTATTAACATCTCTTAATTGAGGGCTTATAGCATTATTAAGTATACTTCTTATACCTTTTAATGGTATACCCTGATCAGCTTGTTGGGCAAAGAATCTACTCCAAGCAGTAGGATCACCAGTAAGTAAACCTACTAAAGGTTCGAATCCACTTACAAAGGTGTTATTACTTACATTAAGACTTATAGAGGCTGAGATCTTTCTAAACCAATCTTCAGTTACTGATTGATCGACACGAGTGGAATGATAAACAGCATCAGCTGTCATACCCATAACAGAAGCAAACGGTTCAAATCCTTCATAACTCCTCCATTCACCAGTAATAGGGTTCTTAATAGACCAAGGTCTCCAACCCATTCTCTGCATACGAGCTCTTTCAGCTCCATCTTGAGGACCTGATCCTGTCATATTACCTTGTAGTGCCCATAGACCAACCCCCATAACCACAGTATTACCCATGATTTGACGTCCAATATACTCAGATTTAAGAGTTTGGTATGCCACGGCTTGATTCACTGGATCTGAAATTCCATGCTCTTTAAGTACTGCTTTTATATCAGCATCTGATACAGCATTAAATACTCTTCTTACTTTAGGTAAGGCTAATCCAGGTAATGAACTTAGAGGATTAAATGACCATGCTAATGCTGTAGCATTAATACCAGTTCTAGGGAATAAGAATATACCTCTAGCAGCTGGTACATAATCTAGAAACTTATCAAATACATGCACCATCTCATTATCTAAGTTCAAGGCTATTTCTTGAGATGCATGTTTAGCAGCTGTATCTGTTAATAAACCAGTAGAATCGAAAGCATTCGCGTATAATTCCCGCTCACGAGAAGCTAATTCAGCAACGTCTACAGAACCATTTCTTAATTGAGCCATCTCATCCCAAGCTTTAGCTCTAGCCATTCCAGTTGCCATGATAGAATTAGTCATACCATCAATAGCATATAGAGCATTAGTACCCCATCTTACAAATTGATTATTATTCCACCAAGATAAACCTTTTGTAACATTCCATAGAGCAATTTTAGCTTGATCACCAGCTTTACCAGATTGTCTCCAAGCTTCAGCCATACTATCCATATACTCAAGCTCGTCTAATTTAGACTGTCTAAGGTCAGCACGTCCACGCATCATTGCTTCTTCAGGATTAAGTCTAGCTCTATCCCATTCTTGACGCATTACTTTTAAACCACGTCTAAATGTCTCATCAATAGCACCAAAGACATACTGAGAACGTTGGATAAGTTTCTTATCACCTTGCATATAAGCACCAGCAAATATAGAAGCTGGTTTAAATAAAGTCATCGTTGTGTTACCAACTAAGGCTCTCATTGGAGCCAAACCTGATAATAAACCATTGATTCTAGCAGCTCTTATTTGTTGAACTAACTGACTTGGCATCCCAGGTTCTAAATCAACAAATGCTTTTTTTATAAACCCTATATTATTTTGAGCTAATCTATGTAGTTTAGCTAAATCATCTACTTTACCGTTAGTAGCATCATAAGCTTCAATAAATGGTTTATAGAATTCTGGAGCTTCTTCAGCTATTCTTGATAACTCTCTACCAAGTTTACTATAATTACGTTTTGTATGTCTAACGAAATCATCAAACTGAGGTCCAGCTTGAGCCATCCAATCTAATAGAGCCTCTTGATCACCAAGAGATTTTAATTTTCTATACTCTCTAGCTTTTTCTACAATAAACTTATTAGTCTGTACTTCCTGTCCTAATAGATTTAATTTCTCAAATATAATTTTATGTTGTCTAGTTGTATCTACATTATCACCTAGCATTTTAACTGCAGCTGCAGTATCAGCTACGTTGTCTGCTGCTTGCTGTGTGATCATAGCAGAAGCTCTCATTTGATTTGGATCAAAGAGTGTTTCATACGCATTTTTAAATGCAAGTGAGGCTACAGTCCACTGCTCTTCATCTAAGAATTGATTAGAATTGAACACTGTAGCCTTCATATCATCTACAATGAATTCAAATTCTTTTAATGGTAGATCTGCTCCGAAAATTGCATTAGTTAGATTATCTACAGACCTATTCATCTGTTCTGCTGTGATAGTTTTACCATCTACAACTGCGTCAAAGGTAGGACTTATTCGTGTGAATACATCATCTAATAAACGAGCTCTTTCATTACCACTTATGCTTTTTACAAATTTATCATTAAAAGCTTCATCAACTACAGCAGCTGCTCTGCCATGTAGAGTATCTATATTATTCTGTATTTGAGTATGATTTACCTTTGCCATTAATGGATCAGGTTGTGTATTAATAACAGCTCTACCTGCATCATCTGGACCTACATCATGTACAAATGCATTATAATTTATATTATTTGGATCAGCTTCAATAGCTTTCTTCATCTCAAATTGTTGAGCAGCTGATCTAGCATCTATAGAACTTTCTACAGCTTCAGTTAAAGGATTATCAAATAAACTTAATTGAACCTCTCTATTTTGTATTATCTCTTTAGATGCAGCATCTCTTCCTATAAGTCTAGTTTTCCTAGCAAAAGAGAATGCTGCTCCAAGAACTTCAACGCCGGCAGTAAAACCAGCAGCTTCCATTACATTCTTCTTCCATCTTACATCAGGACTATCTCCTGCTCTAGTAGCCCACGGTATTTCCCATCCTAACCATTCGTTAAGAACAGCTGCCATATTATCATCTGTTTTTGAATGAGATGATATCATAGCTACTCCAGTATCTACACCTGCATAAGCTGATACAGTACCAAGTGTTTTTACATAACTAGGTAGAGTTGCTGCTTTAGTAGCAAGTACTGATCCTTTAACACTTTGTGTAACAAGACCACCACCGTATAAGCTAGGTATGATAAGAGAGGATGCGTTTCTAATCGTTTCTTGAACTGGATGATTAGATCTATAACCAGCTGAATCCCACCAGTTCTCTATAGGTTTACCTACCCAAGGAACAAGTCCTACGGCATCGAACATGAAATCTCCAACACCTAAAGATAACTGCTCTGCTGCTTCTACAACTGGACCAATTACAGGTATATCCCATGTAATAGGTCGCCATCGTTCATCTTGAGATGTTACCGGTTGTTCTTCAGGTTCAACTGATTGATTTTGAATTTCAGGATTTTCAGTAGATTCTAACTGACCTTCTTCAGCTTTATTCTCAAACCCTCGTAAGTCCCTTTCTAAATCAGATGACCTTTCCAAATTTTCCCATTCAGGGACATAATTAGATTCTTCCATTATACTCCTCCTACAGAAAGATACTGACGTGCTTCAGGTCTAACATATGGATATAAAGCATTAGGACCTTTATTTAAGTGCTCGTTTGTTAAAGCATCATGCTGTCTAATAGCTTCTTGACGTAGAGCTTCTCTAATTCTATTATCTTCTATAACTTCTTTTGTCATTTCCGCACCATGTTGTTTAAAGAATGCATCGAATAATATATTCTGATTAGTAGGATTAAAGGGAACGTCCATTGACATATTAGTTATTTCTAAAGCTCTTTGTAATGTGTCAGCTTCAAACCTAAAACGTCCTGCACTAACTATTTTACCATTAGCCATCATAGCGATTACTTGACGAATACTAGCATTAGTTAATTCAATATTTCCTAACTCTGAACTTTCTATACTAGACCCTTTCTCAATAGCATTATAATCCATTCCAGTTCCTAATAACTCAGCATAGTTGTTTCTAGATGCTGTTAATAAAGGTCCTTGATGTATTATATGCCTACCAGAAGCTAATGCAGCTTTATTAGTATTAGCATTAAATTCTCGTGGGGACCATCCATATTTAGAAAGAAGGCGTTGAGCTTGAGGACTTGGTAGTTTCTCATAAGATGCCCTAACCTTTTTCACATACCAATCAGGGTATTGTGGTATAAGAGGTTGCCCAGCTTCTGCTGCTACTTTATTATGATACTCAATTTGTGCCATCTCAGCATCTAGTGCTTTGAGTTTCCCTCTTAAACTAGATTCTATAAATACTGAACGTGATAATATTTCTTTGTACTCACCTCTATGTAGAGCTGCTGATTTTTCTGCTAAAGCAGTTCTATCAATATAAGGTTTAGTATAGATACCTTCTTGTGAAGCAGATAATTCATCTACAATTTCAGTATGATCTAACTCTATAGGAGCTGTGGCTCCAGTAGGCATAGCACCTTTGAACCCATAAATACCAGTTAATGGATCTACTTTTCTTTCAAAATATTCATCTTTATAAATCAGCTCTCTAGCAAAACGTTGAGAATGTTCTAAAGCTTTATCATGGGGATTGCCCATCGCTCTAGCAGCTTTATACTGTGCTCTAGTTCGTCTCAAAGCCTCTAATTTAGCAATACTACGTGTCCAATCCTGTCTTCCTATACCAGCTGTTGGAGGTATCTTTGCATTTAATAATTCGTCAACTGTAGTGCTTAAAGTTTCAGCATTACCAGCAGACTCAGGTAGAAATGTACTATTTTTATTTAATAGTTGAAGAGCTGTAGCTGTTGTTTCAGGAGACATACCTAAAGCTAAAACAGCTTCTGGAGTCATATGCTCGTTCCTAGTAATAGCGCCTGTTACAATAGACATTCCCTCTTCATCACCAGTTTCTCGCATACCTCTAATTATTTGATTAGAAGCAAACTTATAAGCTAGCGATTCTACCCCAAATCTTTTACCAGCCTGAGCCTGTAGTTTACCCCAAGTCTCAGGACTATCAGCTCCTTTAGAAGCTAGTATCCTAAACTCCTGAAGCATAGACTTATCTGCTGCTATTTCTGCCGCTTGTCCTATCTCAGCTGCTGCTAGATTTCTTTTATTACCTTCTTGAAGGGCTTTTAAAAATGGTTTCCAATCATCTGCAAATATTTTCTCAAGTGTTACCCTACCGCTACTATGATCAAATTCATGACTACCTGCTTCTAGTAATTCAGTAACATTTTTAAGGTCTCCTCTAGCTGCTACAGCAGTTAAATCAGAGAAAACTCTACGTCTTGCTATTCTATAACTATCAGGTGTAGCATCCTCACCTCCAGCATACATTTGAATTGTTTTTATAATAGCAGCTCCTGGGTTCTCTTCAGATCCTAGTTTAGCTAAATGCCCGTTAAACATATCTAATGTCTCTTTACCAGCATTTAATCTAGATCTTTTACTAGCTTGTTCAGATTTTTCTCTATGTATCGTTGCTCTTGCATGATCAAGTATCTCAGTACTATGTGATCCTGCTAGTGATTTTGAAGTAGGAGCAGTTTCTCCCATTTCATCCCAACGTTGTTTATCTAAAGCTTGTAAAACTAAATCAACTTGATCACCAGTAGCTGCATCTAAAGTAATTTCAACATCAGTACCTGGTATATTAACAGGAGTAAATCTATTGGATTTATAGTAACCAAGATGACTATGAGCTACATTTCTTGCAAAAGCATGTTGAAGAGCAACTTTACGATAACCACCTATACCTCTTAGTCGTTCTAGCTTCTCTTCTGAGAGACCATCTAAACCTAATCTTGATAGTTCTGATTGCAACTGAGCTTCATTGTTCCAGACAGAATCTTCTAGGCTTTGTAGTCCTTGGACTTTTTTCCAACCTATACCATCTTCTAACCATAAAGTTCTAGCAAATTCAGCAGCTTGCTTCTTTCTACCCGCATCAAATTTTTTCCAAACTTCAGCACCTGTTTTTGTCAGGTTAAGTAAATCTTGGATATTTTTTTGATAAGCTTTACGTTTACTATCTTCTAACTTTATTATATTCTCATAGTTTTGCCAACGCTGATCAGCCATAGCTTGGCGTTGATTATGAGCTATTTGAAAGTTTTCATCTCGAACTTCTTTTTCTATCTGTATCCTTCTTTCTAGAGCTTGAGTAACTCTATCTGATTGCTCTTTATGCCATCGTATTGCTTTCTCCTTACCCCTCATTACTTCTCTATGAGTTTCCATCATCTTAGCTGATGGATCAGGAGATTTTATTAAGTTAGAAGAGAAAGTACTTTTCTCACTATAGCTTTGGTATGCCATTTAGTTAATTATGTAGTGACGATTTCCATGTCAACATCCAGCTTACTGTAGTCAACATAATAGAATCCGTCTTTTTCTTTTTGGAATACAGCATCTCCTCTACCCATTGCGAGTAAATCCTGTGCTGAAGTACCAGTCCAAGTAGGACCATGTGGTCCATCTAGTCTGTACTTAAATGTATATTTAGGTATACCTGATGGTGATGTACCTACACGGTTTAAATTATATTTAAATCTATCATCAGAACCGCCAGCGAATATAGAAGCAACTTGGAGTCCCATACCAATAGCACCCATGATGCCGCCTCCACCGCCACCGCCACTTTTGACGTCTTCAGGTGGCTTAAGTTTATCCCACTGTTCTTTAGTAACCTTCTTAGGCATGACACCATAATTAGGTGATGGTATATCTAGTGGTGGTTCTAACTGAGGTTGTTCTACAGGCTTACCCATAACATTATTCTCAGCTTGCATATCTGCAGAGTACTTCTGTAAAGCGATTTGCTGCTTATCAGCTTCCCACTGTCCTCTAGCACTCTTCATAGATTCTTGTAACTGCCTTTCACTAAAGGATGATGTAGCTTCATTTTGTTCTAAAGCAAAATCATAACCAGTCTCTTCTCTAAGAAGTTGATCAACTAAATACCCCTGAGCAGCACCTTGCTGAGCTAGTACTGCTTGAAGGTTCTTTCTAGCACTTCTACCAGTCTGACCTGCTGCAAGTACTTGACCTTGTTTCTGCATACCTTCTAGTAAGGCACCTTGGGCTTTTTGAGTTAATCCTGCTTTTGCTGCACCGAACTTATTAGTAAGATCTCTCTTCTTGAAGCCGAGATTCATAATTCTCTCTTCGTTTTTAAAACCAATATCAGTTAATCTTTCATTATATTTTCTAGTATTATCGTTAGCTGTTATCTGGGCTGCTAATGCATTATAATCTAATTGAGCTTCAAAAGCTTTAACACTAGCATTGTATGCTTCGACTTTTTGGTTGAAGTCAAAGATACGCATCTTTTCTTCATTTACCCATTTTCTTGTTTCAACAGCATTTTTATGATTACGAGTTAGTTCCTCGTTTTTCATGGCAACAATCCTGGAATCATCTTTATAATCCCAGGCGTCTGACATCTGTTGGAAGTCAAACTGCCACTTATTCTTTTGATAATCTTTTTGTTGTTGGGTGAGGCCTCCACCTCCGCCGCCGCCACCGCCGCGACTTTCCATTCCCATTAATGATTTGTCTAGACCATTAACACTAGTAATGTACTCTCTATTAGTGAGCATACTATCTGGAGTAGACTGAAAACCCATGAACATGTCGTCCACTTGTTTGTTCCTCCTAAATGTTTTTTGTTATAACTGAGTATTCATTATCCCATTTAAGTTTTCTAGCTAGACCTTTCCGGGTCCATGCTTCTATAGAATCACAACCTTTACTTTTAGCAAAGTTCTCGATTGTATCCCATAAACCAATCCATGCCTCATAATCATGTCCTGATTTAGTTGACCAAGTTATAATCCTAAAAACTTCTTTTCTAGGATAATGTATAATCTCTGCGACTAAGGCACTCAAAATTTCACCATTATTATAACCTATAAATAAGTGCTCTTTATTTTCAAGGAGAAGATTTAGTACATCTGATGGTAACATTTCTCCATTAGAATGTGTTAAAGCTTTTTCTATTAAAGGTTTTACTGAAATCCATATGTATGGAATCTCTTTTGGCTCAACGTATCGTGCCTGATTTGTCATGCTCGTCTGTAATAGCGGGGTGAATAGTTACCTTCCCAAGCCATTGAAGTCAATGATATAGGGAAAGGTGAGTCACTAAAGACTCTTAGTGTATAATTATCTGATTTCTGGTGTATTGGTACAACAAATGTATTCTGATCTTCTATAGGTACATCATCACCTAAGTAATAATTAGCTTCTTGTGTTGGTGTTAATGTATACCATTGATCTAAATATATTTCAATTGAATCTGCAGGTGTAGTAACATTAGCTGCAGTAGTAGCAGCTGCTGGTGCTGAACCAAATGTAACTGTAATTCTATCTGGAATAGTAGCATGATCTGCTATAGTATAATCTGTAGTTAATATCTGTTTAGCACCATTCTTTTTAACAATAATATCAGATTTATCTTTTACAACAAAATCTGGTGAAAATATTGTGGTACTACCATCACCTACAAATGACTGAGTTTCAGCTTGAACTCCCTTTCTTTTCAATTTAAAACCTACAACACTAGATTTTCCTATAGAGAATTTACATCTAGCTACAGTAAGTGCTGAAGAGAAATCAGAATCTCCAGGTTGTTTTTGGAAATATATTTTAGGTAAAGTTATATCGTAATTATATTTATAACCTACAAAGACGTTTGCCGCTTGTGCTGAGAGGTCTTTTGCTGGGACTGCGAAGTAGGTATTGGCACCAACTGTGGCTCGCGCCGGCGTAATAGTGAAACCAGATTCAGTAGTTCCTGAGAAGTTACTAGTTGCATTTCCTGAAATAACAATGACGGGGGTTAACGTTGTGACATCTTTAAATGGTACTTGACAGTAAGAACCGTCATACACTACTGCTGTACCTGCAGCATTAGATCCACCTCCACCACTGAATGTCACAGCTGGGGGGTTGGCAGGGTCATACCCCTTACCTGCATTAGTTATAGTAATAGAAGCTACAGCATTATTACTCATAACAGCAGTACCTGTAGCTTGTGTTCCACTAGCAGGTGCTGCTATAGCAACAGTAGGGGTTCCTGAATAACCTGAACCTCCATTTGTTATAGTTACACTTTCTATAGGATATTGAGAAACAGCTGTAGCAGCTTTATAGAAATCCATATGTGGATTCACTTGCTGACCATCAGAAGTAACAATAATAGTCTCCTCAGGAGTCTGAGTCATCGTAGCACTACATAAATTATATCTAGCATTACCTCCTGTACCTGTTTTAACTACAGTATAGAGAGTATCAGAATCTGTTTTTATATAATGTGCATTACCAGGTAACTGCCAATTAAACCAAGTCTGCATTATCTCTTTCTGTCCATCACTATATGTTCTATAGAAATAGGCTTTGTCTGAAGTCTTACCATACATAACTATAAAACTATTCTGTGTATTACCTTCTAAAGCTGTTACACCAACAGGTACATACTCTGCAACTACTCTTCCTATATCTACAACAACAGGAGATGAACCACCTCCTTTTGGTATCATTGCAAATACTCTAACAAAACCAGCAGTATCATGTGTCTTACTTACAAAATTAATTTGTGTACCTACATCAACAGGATCTATATTTGAATCCATACGATAGTTAGATACAGTCCTTATTAAAGCTGTAGTAGGTTTTAAATTACCATCAGCAGAATACATAATAAACTGTTGATCTTTACTAAATAGTAGAAGACCACCTGCTGTAGGTAGTATAGCGTGTAATATAGCTTGCTTTGTACTTGATGAACTAATGTCAATAGGATCAGCATCCGTAGATGTCTGAGCTGTTGTCATATAGAAATCATAGAAAGCAGCGGCTTTACTCATAGACACATTATCTTCTGTTAAGAAACCTAAGCGGTTATTATAAAAGAATGCCTGCTGAATTGTTTTTCCTACAAAGGAGGGATCTTCGTTTGTAAGATCATCTCCTACCTGTCTATCTACCCATGTAATCGCCTCAAAAGTAAACACATTTGTATTAGTGTTATATAATTTATGAGGCATAGTAGTAGCTGTAAGTCCTGTAGACTCACCAGGTTTTAAAGTCTCAACCCAAGTACCACTACCTGATATACTATCGTTAGCTTCGAATTTTGTATAATAAGAATCTGCCGAAGAGTTTGTGTTTTTAATTTTAACTACACGGTTATGCTTAGTTTCTCCTGATAGTTCAACAGAAGCGTTGACTTCATTCTGATATGCTGTAAGAGATTCACCACCTTTACCGCCATTAGCTTTAAGGGTGAATGTACCTGAACTCCTTGACAATTCCAAGGTAGAACCAATTACAGTAACTGTAAGGTTAGATATACTAGCATTATCTATTAGAGTCTTTAATGCTGTGAGTATTTCTTTAGCATCTAAGAAACCTGTAGTATCAGCATCATTAGAAGCTGTATCACCAGCTCTAGTATTAACAGTATATGTAGCAGCTGAAGCACCTGAAGGATGTATAGTGACTGAATATTCAGCACTGTATTCTACAAGGTGTATCCTCACTGTACCTACTTGGTTATCTGTGTGAGAAGCACCAGCAACAACAGTTATAGTTTTCTTTTTATTAGTGATTATAGTAGTATCTCTAATAGTAAGAGTATCATAATCTTCTGCTGCCTCTGCTGTTAAATATGCTCTTGCAGCACCACCATAATTTACAGTACATTCAGCGTAAGTAGCAGCATTCCATACATAGATCTGTCCGTATGGGCTTTGGTCTTCACCTGCTATACATCCTATATATTTTTCAGCACTATCACGATTATAAAAAAACCATTTAGCATTATCTAATGTTGTACCACTTATAGCTGATGAGCTTGCAGTTAATTCTGATATAAATTTTAAACCAGGTCTTTTAGTTAACCCAAAAGTAGGATCAGGGTATGCATTAAGAGCTTCCTTAACTTGACCTGGTAATTTTTTGTCATCAGGTTGGTTAGAAACACCACCTAAATAACTTTGTATTGTTTGAGTTACACTTGCCATTAGCGATACAGAGCTTGATAAGGTTTATAAGAATCATATACTTTCTCTCCACGTTTATGACCGAAGATTGTATAATCACCTTGGTTGCATTCATACTCTAAAGCTAATGCTCTATTGTATAGTTCTTTTTGAGAGAGTATTTGATACTGTTGAGGATCTCCTACGATTCTACTGGAGACAATAGCAGCTGCTCTTGCAACTATATAGTCTTGAACAGGTCTAGGTAGATCAACCCAATCAAATAACCATACTATATTACAGTGTACTTCATCCCATCCAGTTAGTGTTGTCCAATCGTATGTATGATTTATTTTTTCATATAATTTACCATTCCTTCTTGTAGATTCATATTCATTATCCTTTTCATCATGTAAATCTATTTGTAATATATTATTAGCTATCACTATCTCACCATTATTATCAGGTGTCATAGGATAGTATTCTTCTGTATTAAATGTCCATCCTTCAGCCTGTACTTCTCGGGATACATTCAGTAATGTATCGTAAGCAATCGCAACGTCCGGGTTGGTTTGATCGAGGGTGGTTACAGGAGCCTGACCTACAGACGCCAGTATTTCATTTACTGCGGGTAATTCTTCTGCAGCGTTTGTAGTCGGGAAAGCCATAGTTAATATTTGTAAATAAAAAAGGGGAGCCGAAGCCCCCCATATTGAGGTTAGTCACCTCTTGCTTGTGTATCACCGCCGTCTGCTTCTACACCAGTGTCACCGTCTTGTCCAGCATAAGCTGTACGGAAGCACATAGTCTCAGAGTAGACTTCGGATTTAAGTGCGGTAGCTCCTCCTTGTGTAGCTGCTACAGAAAATCTGAGAGCTGTGGATTTGTTACCATCAAGGTTGTTACCAGCTAGGGTACCTGTTACGGTAGCATAGGGTAACGTTGTACCAGCTGGGCTGGTTGGACCGCAGACACCGTTGTTGCCTGCAGCCACTGATGCGTTTACAATAGCCATAAGTATAATTATATAAGTTAGGTGTTTGCGTCACCTCTAGCAGTTAGACCGTTAGCTTGTAACTGACGGCCATACTCTAGAGGAGTTGGTGCGCCTTGTGTTTCAGAACGTGTAGTACCTACAGCTTGACCTGCAGGAATAGTTCTTGTCGTTGCGACTCCAGGTTTAACTGACATAATATACCTCAAGCGGTTTGTATTTCAATTGCAGCAGCAGGGTTTAGAGTACCAACTCCCATTGCTAGACGTCCAACGATCAAGTCGCCTTGATACATTGTCTTAACGTCAGCGCCAGTTGTTTGTACTTGAGGACCGATTGCTTCTACAACACCAGCAGCATCCTTCTGGTAGATAAGTCCAGCATGGTCAGCGAAAGCACCGGAATAATCGTTGTTTTCACCAGCCGTAGCATTGACTGTACCTGCCTGGAAAGGAAGGTTGTTAGAACGTTGGATGTTGATACCGGCAATAGATACCAGTCCGTCTCCAGAGTTCAAGTTACCTTGAGTGTTACCGTAGTCGCGGTTGAGGATGTTAGAATCAACCTGAGATACTAGAGCGTAGTACTGGCGAGGTGCGAGTACTGCAGTACGTCCGGTCTTAGGTAGGTTCTTTTCATCAAGAATTGAAGCAGCTTCAAAGAATGCATCCACCAGCTTCTGAGCATCGTACTCGTTGTTAGCACCAATCTTAATGATTGAACCACCTGGTTCTGGACCTGGTGATGCAGTGATTGGATGAGCTTCACGAGCTGCTTTAGCGATGGTACGGAATACCTTCTTGTCATATGCCTCAGCTAGAGCGTGTCCAATTTTCTTGGAAATCTCAGAGCGTAGAGAGTAATGAGCGAGTGTCTCATCGAGGTCGTATACGAAAGCAGAACTAATGAGAAGGTCGTCACAGACGATGGTCTTCTCAGCTACTGGAGGATCGCCAGATCCGAGGATTGGTTCTCCAGGAGTATGATATGCTGCTTGCATACGGCCAGTGAAGATGAACTGTAGACTCTTACCGTTCTTTAGTTGACGGTTTTGTACAGTTCCTTTAGCTATCGTTGCTGACTCATAGGCTTTGAAAAGCTCACCAGAGAACAGTTTTAGATAGGTTGCGTATTTGGTATCATAAGCAGTACCAAGAGACAGAGGAGTCTGACTGGTATTGTTAATAGTACCAATACTAGATACAACAGTATTAGCCATTATGCGAGAGTAAGTGTATGATTAACAGGTCTCTCAATCGATTGAAATAAAAAATGTGGTCTATCCCACCGTCTAGACGGCACTGGGTATCCGCTATGCTCTCCCGTAAGAGTTACATTCGGGCCATTGCCAAAGCGAGTAATCGGATTCGAACCGATGAACCTAGCTTGGAAGGCTAGAGTTTTACCACTAAACTATACTCGCGGTAGGGAGGAAACCCTCCCACTAATTTAGAACTTCTGATATTCTAGGTAAGAACCTTCATTTAGTTTTGTATCATTAGCATGATTAGCACGCTGTGCAAATTGAATTGCAACAGTACCTGCTGTTCCACCAGCTTCTACATAACCTTCGAAGATAACGTAACCGTCTCCGTCACCTGCAGTTACTGCAACTTCAGCAACACCAGTAGTAGCAACAGAAAGAGCACCTACTTCAGCAAGTTCGCCAGAGATAGGGGTTTCTGAACTTCTAGTGATAATCCTTGCAGCAGTACTAGATGCTGGGACAGTCATCTTATACTTGAAGTCTCCATCAAGATAAGTGATATCAAGTTTAGCTCTAATCAAAGCACGCTCATACTTACCAAGAGTAAAACTCAAAGGAGTACGATAAGTTGTTCCATCAGATCCACCAGATGGTAGGTTGTTACCAGCGTCACCAGAGTCAATAATGTAAGCATCGGTTATGATACCTGCAGTTGTCCAGTCTCCGCTAGAATAATGTACTGTTCCAGCTGATGCGTTAGAATAAAAAGGCATGATTAAAAAGTGTTATTAGTTTGTCACCTATGTATATAGTTCCGCTATATTATTAGGTTAGTAAGCATCAAGTTCACAGGTGGGACAGGATCTACAATGTTGATGCTCAACCATATGCAGACCCTCTATAAAAATGGCTATGGATAGCAGCCCGAAGACCACTAACCATAGTTCATTAAACTTCTTCATCAGAAGCTATACTTAGCCCCGATTTTGGTGCCCCAAGAGTTGTCTAGATCAGTATCCTCATCTGCTGTTAGCAATGAGAGCTCACCATATACCCCAAGTTTAGATGTAGCCTCAAAAGAAGCTCCTACCTTACCAGAAATCCGGTTGTCAGAGTCAACCCCATCCACCGCTACGATGGCCGGGCCTCCTTGAATGTAGTATGTGAACGAATCATTACCACCTTCATATCCCACATGGAGATCGGTGACGGTAGATTCGATGTCTGACCCGGTGCGGGAACCGTTTGATTCCACGTTCACGTATACACCGGCTTGTGCAGGTGTCGCCAGGGCTGCCGAAGCTGTCAGTGCGGCAAGTGCAATAAGTTTCATTCGTAATTAAAGTGTTTTGGTATAAGGGATACCACGATACCTTAGTTGGATCTTTTTTGTTTTCATTAGATCTTCTCCTTAGTACCTAGCCCCCGTTCCATGACTAGGTTTCATGCGATTCCCGAAGGAATTGAACGGACGTAGTTCCCTGTGGCTTCTACTGCTCCGACAAGCGAGCCGCCATAGTTTATCAAGATGGTACTACTGCAGAACCGCAAGCGGAACCATCAGTAGTGTTACCAACCATAGTGTTGCAACGAGATACTTGATTTGCATCTGTATCTGTATCATTATATGGTATGAACCAACGGTCAGTTGATCTGTTAACCATATATTCTATTTGAAAATCGTTAGCCCTTGAAGCGGGCTTAGGATTGTAGATGATAGACATAATTTATCCTATGGATATTGGTTGTGCCGCTAAGTCTAGCGGGAAGTTGTGAGCATTTCGCTCGTGCATAACTTCAAATCCTAAGTTGGCACGGTTGAGCACGTCAGCCCATGTTGGAACAACGCGACCAGTGGCATCAACGATTGACTGATTGAAGTTAAAACCATTGAGATTAAAGGCCATAGTGGAGACTCCCATGCTGGTAAGCCATATGCAAGTGACGGGCCAAACAGCAAGGAAGAAATGAAGAGCACGACTATTATTAAAGCTAGCATATTGGAAAATTAACCTCCCAAAGTAACCATGTGCGGCTACGATGTTATAAGTTTCCTCTTCTTGTCCGAACTTATAACCGTAGTTTTGTGATTCGTTTTCAGTTGTCTCTCGTATGATAGAACTGGTGACCAATGATCCATGCATAGCACTGAACAAAGCTCCACCAAATACTCCCGCAACCCCCAACATATGGAAAGGATGCATGAGTATATTATGTTCCGCTTGAAAGACAAACATAAAGTTGAACGTTCCTGATATCCCCAACGGCATACCGTCAGAGAAACTTCCTTGTCCGAAAGGATATACCAGGAAGACTGCTGCTGCAGCCGAGACTGGCGCTGAATAAGCAACTGCTATCCAGGGTCTAATGCCTAGTCTATAAGACAGTTCCCACTGTCTTCCCATGTATGCAGCGATACCGATGAGGAAGTGGAATACGATGAGCTGATATGGACCCCCGTTGTAGAGCCATTCATCCATTGTTGCTGCTTCCCAAATTGGGTAGAAGTGTAGTCCAATTGCGTTTGAGCTGGGAACCACCGCTCCGCTAATAATGTTGTTGCCATAAAGTAATGCTCCTGATACGGGTTCTCGAATCCCATCTATGTCGACGGGGGGTGCAGCAATGAATGCTATGATAAAGCATGTTGTTGCGGTTAGTAGTGCGGGAATCATAAGCACTCCGAACCATCCCACATAGAGACGGTTCTCTGTACTCGTTACCCAGTCACAAAATTCTTGCCAATTGTCTTGGATTTGTAATGTGGCTGTAGTCATTAGTAAGTTTTAATTTTCATAGAAGATTTGGCTGCCTTCTTCTTCTTTTTCCCTGCAGCTTTGGCGGCAGCTGCCTTCCCTGCAGGTGTATATGAATAGTGTTTCCCGTTAACTACTGGCATAATTAAAATTTCAAATTAGATCTTTCTAGTTTATCGTATATATCCTGACGATAAGCAGGGTCTTTATCATACTGTGGATCAGACATAGCACGAACTACTTCAGCTTGACTACGGAATTTAGATCCATCTGAAGCTGCTGCTTTGCCTGTTAAGAGTTGTCCATCAACACCTCTAGCATCATTGTATCTGTAAGCTAAAGCTTGTACTGCAAAGAATGCTGCAAGTGGGTCACCTTTATCCATGACTTGATCATACATTTTGATCTCATCTTCACCAAGTGACTGACCAGCCCACATCATCATCTTATCATACTCACCTTCCTCACCTGCTATACCTTTCAACTGTTTAACATCAGTCTCACTTAATGATTGAGGTTCAGTAGGAGCATTCTCAGATCTATATTTTAAATGCATTTGAGCTATATCTCTAGCATTCATCTCTGATAATTGTTTTAAAGTATCTTGTGTATACTCACCTTTAAGTCCTTCATCCCACAGAGTATCTAAGAATTGAGTTGTTATTTCATCTGGTTTCTCTTCTTCTTTCTCCTCTTTATCTTCAGGTTTTTCAGTTTCAGGTTCAGTCTCAGATTTTTCATCAGTACTACCAAGCTTCTTTTGAAGTTCGATGTATCCTTTTTCTAATTCCTCCGCGTCTCTAAACTTACCTGCTAAAAGTTGATCCTGCTGTTCAGCTAATTTCTCACCAACCTCTAGAGCTTCCTTTTCTTCTGGAGTAAACTCACCTTCAGGTTGCTCATTAGAATCATACGTTAGTGTCTGTGCTTCTGCCATTGATTGTTTCTACTGTAAGGTTTCCGAGTCCAACTGTCGTAACAACTTTAGAACCAGGTGCTTTGATAGTTGGTTTGCCAACCTTCATCTTAGGTGCGTACTTGTTCTCTTTCTTTTCTTCAAAGAGTTCTTTATCTTCAGCACTCAAGGGTGGTTGGACTTTCTTTACGGCACGTTTAGCCTTCTGGGGGCGGGCCGGCTTCACTTTGTCCACTGAGTTCCTCCGCTAATTGTGGGTTTTTACTTGGGTCATTCATTGGATCACCTGTAGCAATCTTAGATTGTTCAAGCTGCATCTGTTGTTGCATCATTGCTTGCTCTTCACCTTGTATCTCTTGCATAGATCTTACAAGGTTAAGTATATCAATACCTTGAGCAGCAGCTAAACGTTTGATAACTTCTTCAGGGTTAATGAATTTTTGTGTAGCTTCAGGTCCCATAGTCTGAGAGATTGTAGTCAGGAACATACCCAACGCTTCTCTATCTTGACCACGACCTAATGCATTTACACCAGCTACGATTGTAGGTTTAACTATTTTCTGTGGTAGCTTAGGTATCTGTCCAGTTTTCTGGAAGACATTAAGCTTACGATTTAAGTATGGTACTAAGAAATCAACAGTGAGTAGACTGAATAGTCCACCTAATTGTTGCTCTAGTTCCATCTGTGTCATACGTACTTCTTCTGCTGTAGTACGTTCACTTTGTCTAACACTTAGAATCAAGAAGGCTTCTGAAAGTCTCTTCTCTAATTGACCTATCATTTGGTAGGCCGTAGCAAAGTCAGCACTCTTACCTACCTGTACTACACCAATGTCATCGGGACGTCCTTGGACGATAGCGCCATTGCCTGCAGCTGCTAGGGTTTGTGGTTTTGTAGTTGAAGATGGTGATACAACAAAGACAACCTTAGCTGCTGCTGCACTGCCTTCAACGATTGCTTGAGATAATGCCTCAAGACTCTTCAAGTCGCCAACGAATTCTTCGACGCGTCCTCTTCCGTAGGACTCTCCATCAACTGTATTAAACCTTAGGTGTATCCAAGGTGTAGTATCTACTGGAGCTTTACCTCTTGACGTTGGTATAATCTTATCAAAAACTTCTTGATGCCAAACAAATCTGTTATTATCACGTTTGATATGAGTATAAACATCGCAGTCATCTCTGTCATCATCTGGGTTCTGTCCTGAGACAGGAGGCTCATAGTCAGGGATGACATCTGCTAATAATTTTTTGGCAATTTTTTCTCTGGTGACGATTTCAATCACATTACCGTTACCATCTCTATCTATCACAAAGCGGTTCAACGGATATAACTTTAACCCATCTTTACCCATGAAGATTAAAGCATTACCTGCTACTACCAAATGCTTAAGAGCTTGATGTATAGTAACACGATCATCAGAAGCAGCAATGGCTTCCATGATAGTACGTTCAATCTTTGCAAAGGATAAATCTAATTCAGTCTTTACTTCAGGTGGTATCTCTTCTCCTATTTGAGATTCATCTAATTGGAGTTTGAAGAAGCTTGTGTTAACTGGCATAAGAGCCAACATGAGTTTAGACGCTAAGGTCACAACCCCTTTGGATCCTACTGATTGCCATGGTGTTTTGACATCTCTAACGCCTCCGCGTTGTTGATCATCTACATCATGAATTAAATATGGAAGTGTTAGTCTAGCCGCTATGTCTGCTTGGTGTAGATACTCTGAACGATATACTGTTAAAGCGTCATACCTTTTTTTAGCTGTCATTGTTTTAAGTTTCTATCTTATTCCAGAATGAGTCGGTGGTTGATAATTGGCAAAGTTTCGTGGTTTAGTACCACCTATATTTAAACCGCCTACTAAAGTACCCTGTGTATCTGGTTTCCTACCTAAAGATGATGCACTTTGTGGAGAAGCTACTCTTCCAGGACCAATAGACATTTGACTAGCAGGTTGCTGAACTGATACTGGAGCACTAGTTTTAACACGATTTTGTGCATCTAACATTGCCTGATTATGTAATTGCTGTTGCTGCTGGTACTGTTGCTGTTGCTGCTGGTAATTTCGCTGCCAAGATTGCTGTGCTGACTCCTGTTGTTTCTGCCACTGCTGCTGTGAAGTCATGAAATCTTGCATCTGTGTTTGAAAAGCAGATTGCATATCTGAAAACTTCTGACCCCAATCCATAGATTCTTGAGCAGGTTGTGCTCTTCCTGCAACCATTTCATAAAGTCCTGAAGCTTGACCAGCTTGATGCTTGGAAGCTAATGAGCTTGTATTTTTATCTAACCAGTTTTTAATCTCAAGGTCAGTAGCTCCAAACTCTTTAGCTTTACTGTAATCTTTATGTCCAAATTGTCCGAGACCGACTGTTGTATAGTCAAAGCCCCAAGGTGTTTGTCCTGCCATAATTATCGATCCGATTTAACTGTACTTTGTGTTGTAGGAGGAGGTGGACCAGTAACATCACGTGGACCATCATTTGATGGTGGTTTAGGTCTACCAGGTCTACCGCTACCACCTTGGTTGCCGCCAACTGGACCCCAAGTTGGAGGTATGTTAGGAGGGCGGACAACTGCATTAGATAGATCAGGTATACTATTAAAATCTACACCTAAACTTATATTCCTTCTATCTATTTTTATTTTAGTTACTTCAGTTGGAGTTGCTATATCTGTACGGATTGTCATCCTCTTACCATCTGCATCTACTATTCTATCTGTAATTTCTGTAGATGCTGGATCAAATAAAGCCTTCTCTGTGTAACCTTTTAATGTATTAGGATCAGTATATACATACTTACTATCCCAATCGTACCAACCATCTTCAAACTCTTGCTCCTTATCACTCTTCTTCTCTGCACTACCTAGTCTTATATTAGCCTGTCTAACGAACATCACTTTTTCTTTATCTGTATACTCGTCACTAGTTAAGAATTCAATGTTAGCAGGACTACCATAAGTATCCCAAGCTTTACTATCCTTCTTCATCTCATTGAATACTCTTTTGAACTCATTATCATTTTCATAATCAGCCCAATCAACTGGACCTCTAGTTAACCAAAGGTAATGCTCATTGGAACCTGTTTCAAACGCTCCTTCTTCATAAGCTTTACGACGTAGGTCGAGTCCCCATGTATCCATCTCTGCATCTAAACGTTGACCCGTAGATCCTCTATAATTGCGGCCAACTTTATGTACATTACTATCATAAAATCCTGTAAGATCTCCTGTCCATTGTTCTAATGAATGACCAAGATCCTCACCTTTATAGATAGTCTTACCACCAGTAGTACCATAGAGATCATCAATAAAATCAGTTTCCCATTGAGCACGGACTGAACCTGATAAATCTTGGGCATCTAATTCTGATGTTTTAGAGTGGTCTAAATCAAACACTCCACCTTTTTTTTCTACATCAAATTGGTTGTAATACCAATCTCTATTGCTTCTGCTCATAACTTATTCCTCAAGTCTATTGATTAGCCAGTCTACAACAGAACGTTGGCCAGCTTTGTACATTATAACTGATAGTTCTTCTTTAGGGTGTGGAGTATGTTGAGGAAAGTTCTCCTTCATCTCTTCAAGAATTTTATCATCAACCCGAGGACCAAGTACAGCCTCAAGCATATTGTGGGAGGTTTGCATTCGAGTGTTCAAAAAAAGCGGGCATCCTAGCAGCCTTGGTCTCAGAAAATTCCGGTGCTTTGCCCTCGTACATTAATCTATCACTGGCATCCAGCCAGAATTTTTTGTCCAAATATCTATCGTAGGTATTTTTACCTAGGGGTTGAAGAATCCAGTTAATGGTGGCCTTCCTAAGTTTATCCAAAGAAGGACTGGGAGATAAACCCAGCTCACGACATACAAGGCTATTAGTGGCCACGTGTATTTGTTCGTCTCTACTGATGTCGGCGCTGACAGTCCTAAGACCAGCATCGCCATTAAAACGAAAGAAGGGAAGAAGGACAAAAAAGATGGCACGTTCTGCGACAAGTGCCTTAGTTATGGTGTGGTCGGGGTGCTGTT
>VTLG01005922.1_pt1 | contig 31572 bp, 39 predicted proteins | sample 4694571 | NCBI WGS metagenome assembly VTLG01 (sample SAMN12604809, study PRJNA352737) | marine metagenome | biome: ENVO:00000447; feature: ENVO:00000209|ENVO:00000569|ENVO:01000036; material: ENVO:00002151; isolation source: viral sequences binned using virsorter ...
CGTGGGTGGTTCGGTTCTGCTGGCTAATGCAACTATAGTAGAGAGGGGTAGTCAAGTACTACTCCTCTCATACTTATAAGGGAGTTATTATGACAACAAATATTAAAGTTGGAATTGCTGTAGCAGATGCAGTTCTTACATATGTAGAAGATGATACGACTGTAGGTAGTAATGGTACAGGCGATAGCCCTACGCCATCAACCACTCGTATCTTGGCTGTACACGCATTGGCTACAACTGCTGGTTCTTATTCAATCAAAGGACAAAGGCAGATTACCAATAAAACAGCAGAAGGTACTGCAATTAAATTTCAAGTAGCTGCCAATGAAGCAACTGACATTTACATGGGGGAACTTGGAGTTCCTGTCTATGGTGTTGTCAGTGTATCTGGTCCTACTGATGGATGTGTATTAACTGCATTCGTAGGCTAATCATGGCAACCTATGCAGATTTAAAATCAGCCATCACTAATACGACTGAAAATGATGGCACAGAATTTACTAGTGAGATACCTAATTTCATTAGCAGAGCAGAAATACGTCTGACTAAAGACATTGATGATGCTGGTCTGGATGAGTATACTGCTATTACGCTTACGGCTGGTAATGCAGTTGTAAGTCTTGGAGATAGGGTACGTATAGTTCGTAATGTAAACTTTACAACCAGTGCTTCAAGTATTAAAACAAATCTGTTACAAAGAACAATCGAATATTGTAATGACTACTGGCCTGTAAGTGCTTCTACAGGTACACCTCGTTACTACGCACGTAAGAATAACACTTCTATATTTATTGTACCAACTCCTGCGTCTACTGTAACAGGAGAAATACAAACAGCTTCACAACCTTTGGCTCTTGCTTCAGCTACAGGAACAAGCGTTACAACACAAAACTATTTTAGTAACTACTGTTATGATGCTTTATTTTATGCTGCAATGATGGAAGCTACAATGTACATGAAGGATTGGAATACAATCGCTTCATGGCAACAACAATATGAAGCAGCAATACTTACACTTAGAAACCAAGCTAGAAGGACACGTCAAGATGATATGGCAGTTGCTGCCTCACCTGCTGGTGGTCCTGATACATTACAAGTAGGGAGTCCATAATTATGGTAGGAATATTAAGTAAATTAGTAGGAAAAGGTGTTAGCAAAGCTCGTAAAAGTTCAGGTCCAAAGCAAAGAAGGAAAGTTACTTCTAAACCTTTATCTGCAAAGGAAAAACAGAGTCTGGCTGAAAAAAACAAGAGGTTCAAAAAACTTATGGAAGGAACAGAATTTAGCCCAAAAGCTCAAAAAAGAAAAGCATTAAAAGCTCTTCAACTAGAAGCTCAACGAAAAGGTAAAGATGCAAAGCGTGGTGTTGATAAAAAGAAACAAGCTGCGGTTAAGAAAAGAATAGCAGCTAAACCTGCTGTAAAAAAACGAAAACAACAAAATGCACAGATTGCTGCTATAAAAAAAGAAAGAAAAGGGAAGCCTAGACAAGGTGTTGCAGGTAGAGAAGGTCAAGCTATTACTTCTAAAAATAAAAATCCAGATGCAGTATTTACATCAGGCGATAATAAAATTGTACGAGGTAAAAAGTCACAACCTAATATACTAGATAATATGTCACCTGCTCAGAAAAATAGAGCTAAGAAAATAGCTGCACTTGAGGCTAAAGCTTCTTCTGGAACAATTACAAAAAAAGAACAAATAGAATTAAAAAGATTAGACAAGATAAATGCAGATGATTTTAAAAGGGCTAATAAAAAGGCAGCTTTTTCAAGAGGAGAGAAGGGTCGTAAAGCAAGACTTCAAGCTCCTTTACGGCGTAAACAAGGTGGACCCATTACTTATCGCATGACAGGTGGTCAGGTAGTCGATAATAGTTATGATTAATAGGTCTAGTGCTGGACAACAGATTATGAAGTCACCAAAGAAACGTAAACCAAAACTAGGGAGTGGAGCTAGATTCAAAGCTCTGACAACGAAACTAAAGAAACGTGGAGCAAAAAATCCTAAAGCTCTTGCTGCATATATAGGTCGTAAGAAATATGGTCCTAAGAAAATGGCAGCAATGGCAAAGAAAGGTAGAAAGAGGAAATCATAATGGATAAGAAAACTGTAGCGGTTGTAGAACAACCTACTAAAGTAGAAACAAAACCTGTACAAGAAGATAGTAGTCTTGGAATAGGTATAGTAATTATTGCAGCTATTTGTATAGGTGCATGGTTTATTTATAGAAAATATAAGAAGGAGCAATAAAATGGCTGGACCCCATACTCTTATTAAACGTCCTCATAACCTAGATGAGATTGTAGGCAGACCTACAGGACAAGGGTATGGGGCAGCACGAAAAGGACCAGATGTAAAAGGTCCACCCCAAGATGTTGTAGTTGATGAAAACTATGATGAAAGTAAGTCTTTTAAAGTAGAGAATTAATTATGGCAGCATTTGCTACTAAACTTGTTTCTAAAGTAACTAAACCAAAAAGAGGTCGTCCTAAAAGACGTAGAGGACCAAAGCCAAAACCTAAACCAAAGGTTGAAGCTAAGAAACCTGTTGCTCGTAAAAAACAAGAAAAGCCTTTATCTAAAAAAGCTAAAGCTGAAATTCAAAAGTTATCTGGAGTTAAGTTAACCGAATTAAAAAATAAAACTCCATCTGAGCAACGAGAGTATTTAAAAGCTAAATCAGATATAGCTGAAAATAAAGACCCTCTACCAAGACGTAGAGCTACAGGACCAGAAGATGCTGTACCTGTAGAACAAGGTCCATTGCTTTCTAAGGTTCAGCTTCCTGAAAAAATGTCTAAGGCTCAAGCTCGTAGACTTATTATGCAAGGTAAAGCTAAAGTAAGAACTGATAAAAATGGTAAAAAGAAATTAGTTCCTACAGGTGAGTATGCACCTTCAAGACAAGTTATAGCAGAAGAAATGGGTCTTCTTGGAAAAGGTAAACTACCTACTGAAGCAGAGCTTGATGCAATGGGTGGCTTTGAAATTAGAATGGGTGGTGGTAAAGTAAAACGTAATATGGGTGGACCTGTTCGTGGAGTGGGTGCAGCTAGACAAGGTTTTGGTAAAGCTAAATATTCTGATAAAATGTACTAAAAGGAAATTTAAAATGACTCCAGAACAAGCAACAAAAAGATATGATAGAATAATGAAACAACTTTCTTCTCCTAGTAAAAGTACAACAGGAAAAATGATGAAGTTATTTGCTGGTACTAATAAAAAAACAAAACCAGCATCACCTAGTAATATAGCAGAAAGATTTGATAAAGCTTTAAAAGGTGCGCCATTTACACCAAAACAAAGAACATCTATGTATAATTCTGCTAATAAAATATATAAAAATTTTCTTAAAGAATCTGAAAAAGGACTATCAAGAGCAGAGAAAAAAATAAAAGAAGGTACAGCAAAATATCCAGAGCTAAATGTTAAAAAAATTAAAGAAAAAAATATTATTCCTCGTACTAGAGCTAGAATAGCATCATTAAAAGTACAAGATCCAGAAGTAGGTCAAGAAGGTCCATATAAAGATACAACAGATTTTTTTGCTGATGAAGGAAAAGCTATAGGAGATGCAGCACGATACGAAAAACATATGGCAAAAAAAGATGTTAAACGTAATATGGGTGGCCGTGTTCGTGGAGTAGGTCAAGCTATAAGAGGTTTTGGCAATGCTAAATATTCTGATAAAATGTACTAATGGTTGATGAAGATTTTTTAAAACGATATAAACAATCTGTAGAAGCAGGAGAAGATGATTATAGTTTAGTAGACCATAGTTGTGTTAAACCTTTAAAAGAAGATTTTGATTGTTTTGATGAATATTGGAAAGAACTTACGAATTATTTAAAAGAAAAGTATAAGTATACATATGGCAGCAAAGCGCAGAAAAAGTAATATGAAAGGGATTACCATTGGTAGGGGCATGAAACGTCCTACCAAGGCTGGTGCTGGTATGACCAAGAAAGGTGTAGCCAAGTATCGTAGACAGAATCCTGGTTCTAAATTAAAGACTGCTGTTACTGAAAAGAAACCTACTGGTAAACGTGCAGCAAGACGTAAATCATATTGTGCTAGGTCTGCAGGACAAATGAAAAAGTTTCCCAAAGCTGCCAAGAATCCCAATAGTAGATTAAGACAAGCTAGAAAAAGGTGGAGGTGTTAATGCCTAAGAAAACAACTTCTAAACCTCTTACTATGAGACAAAAGCAAACTCTACAAAGACATGCTAAACATCATACTGCTAAACATATGGCTAGTATGAGAGCAGCAATGCGAAAAGGAAAAACATTTGGTGCTGCTCATAAAGAGGCAATGAAGAAAGTAGGACGATAATGGCAGTAGCCAAGAAACGTGACCCTAAGAAATGGGCTGCTGCAAAAGCTAGAGCAAAACGTAAGATGGGTGGTAAACACTCAGCAAGAGCGATGCAACTAGCAACTAAGTATTATAAAGATGCTGGTGGTACTTACTCAGGTAAGAAAAAACCAAGTAATAAACTTTCTAAATGGAGTAAACAAAAATGGAGAACCAAGTCAGGCAAACCAAGCAGCAAGACAGGGGAACGATATCTTCCAGAGAAAGCAATCAAGGCATTGTCATCAAAGGAATATGCAGCGACCACCAGAGCAAAGAGAAAAGGGACTGCTGCAGGGAAGCAGTTCGTGAAGCAGCCAAAAAGAATAGCTAAGAAAACAGCAAGGTATAGGAAATAATGGCAGTATCAGGCACATATAATTTTAATCTTGACATAGATGAAGTAATACAGGAAGCAATGGAAATGATTGGGGGAGAACAAACCCTTGGTCATGAACCTGCTTCTGCTAGACGTTCTATAAATCTTATGTTAAAGGATTGGCAAAATAGAGGTGTTCTTCTCTGGAGTACTTCTGTTTCTTCTGTAACTGTTGCTGCAAGCACGACAGCCTATGATCTAGCTTCTTCTACAGTAGATGCTCTTGAAGTTGTACTCAATAGAGATGATACAGACTTACAATTAGAACGCATATCTCCTGAAGAATATTTATTAATACCAAATAAAACACAAACAGGAAGACCTTCTCAATATTCAATACGTAGAGGAAGAGCTAATCCTGTTCTTTCTTTATGGCCTATACCTGAAAATTCTACTGATGTTATAAAGATAGAAGTTATTAGTGAACTACAAGACGTAGATAAGTCAGCAGGACAGAATGCTGATTTACCTAAAAGATTTTTACCTTGTCTTACATGTGGTCTAGCATATCATATGTCAATGAAAAGACCTGGTGTGGAAGCTGGTAGAATAACAATGTTAAAAACAAACTATGAAGAAACACTTGCAAGAGCTATGCAAGAGGATAGAGAAAGAGCAACTATGAAGGTTGTACCTAGACTAAGGTATATATAATGGCAAGTAATAAAAACGCATTAGCAATGTGTGATACATGTGGGTTTGTATATCCACATAGAGTAATGCGTTTAAATAGTTATCACATGATAACATGTCCAGATTGTTTTGAAGGACAGTATGACTTAGAAAATCACCCACAAAATAAAGTACCTGATGTACGAGATAACCCTGCTATACGTGATCCTAGACCTGATAATGGTGGTAGATCATTAACTTGGGAACAAGCAACAACCAAATGGGAAGACACTGACAACTGGTGGAATACAATATGACAGAATTAACAGGAAAATTAATATCAAATACTTATAAGCAACTCCTTAGATTGGGAGTGAGTACTAACAGTGGTGTTAGTGCTGGCTTGACTACTATTGAAACTGGTGATGGCACTGATAGTTCTTTCCAACTTGCTACTGGTGCAGCCAAGTTTACAGGGACTCTTGCTGTAACAGGCGATACATCTCTTGATGGTAATATCCATGTCGATGATAAAGTTTGTGCATCTGCATTCTATGGAGATGGTTCTAACATTACAGGTGTTACTGCTACAATTGCAGGTAATATATCAGTTAGTAATGCAACGGTAGGTGGTAATCTATATGTTAGTGGTACTACAACTATTGTAGGAGCTACTCATCTACAGGCTGCTGTATCAGTTGGTGGTGCTGCACAGTTTGGTTCTACAGTAACAGTATCAGGAGCTACACAGCTTCAAAGCACTGTAACGGCTGTTGGTGCAGCCACATTTAAATCTACAGTTACAGTAGAAGGTGCTGCTACTTTTGATAATAATGTATCAGTAAGTGGTACATTTAAAGCTCTTGGTGCATCTACGTTTACTGGTAAAGCTGAATTTGAAGATGACGTGTCTGTATCAGGTGCCTTGGATGTAGCTGGTAATGCTTCTATTGGTGGAACACTCATGGCAACAGGCGCAGCCACATTTGATAATAATGTATCAGTCAGTGGTGGTCTTGTTGTAGGAGGTACAGTAACAATAGTAGGAGCCAATGTACAAGCTGCCAATGCAAAGGTTTGTGCATCTGCTTACTACGGTGATGGTTCTAATATAACTAATATTAGTGGACCTCAAATATCAGGTGATGTATCTGTTAGTAATATAAAAGCTGCTGGTAATGTATCTGTAGCTGGTAATTTAAATGTTGATGGTACTGTTACTATAGGAGGAGCTATTCTACAGGCTACAAATGCAAAAGTATGTGCTTCTGCATTTTATGGCGATGGTTCTAATATAACAGGTATTGTAGCTTCTATTACTGGTGGTAAAGTTGGAGGTAATTTTGCTGTATCTGCTAATCTATCAGTAGGTGGTACAAGTAATATTACAGGTAAAGCAGAATTTGAGGATGATGTTTCTGTATCAGGTAATTTAATAGTAGGAGGAACTACAACTATTGTAGGTGCTACACATTTACAAAGTACTGCTTCAGTAGGAGGAGCAGCTACGTTTGCTTCTACTGTAACAGTAGTAGGTGCAGCAGCTTTAAAAAGTAATGTAACAGTAGGTGGTACATTAGATGTTACAGGTAATACATCTATAGGTGGTACAAGTAATATTACAGGTAAAGCAGAGTTTGAAGATGATGTATCAGTTTCTGGTGCATTAGTTGTAGGTGGAGCTACACAACTTAACTCTACAGTAACAATAGCTGGTTCAGCAATCTTTGAAGATAGTGTATCAGTAAGTGGTAATTTAGATGTAGCTGGTAATGTATCAATAGGTGGTACGTTCTTTGCTGGAGGTGGTATTACCTACGATGGTGATGTCTCTGTATCAGGTGACTTAGCTGTAGGTGGTAATGTATCAGTAGGTGGGACTCTGAGTGTTACAGGTGCAGTTAGCCTAGCATCAACATTGAGTGTAGGTGGGGCTGCTCATTTTGCATCTACTGTAACAGTTGCAGGGGCTGCTATATTTGAAGATGCAGTATCTGTAAGTGGTGCAGTTAATATAGCTGGCAATACATCAGTAGGAGGAACTTTCTTAACAACAGGGAAAGCAGAATTTGAAGATGATGTATCAGTTAGTGGTAATGTAAATATTGGAGGAACAACTACTATTGCAGGAGCAGTAAGTCTTGCTTCTACATTAAGTGTAGGTGGAGTAGCAAACTTTGCTGATACTGTAACAATAGCTGGTGCTGTAAGTCTAGCATCAACATTGAGTGTAGGTGGGGCTTCACACTTTGCGTCTACGGTAACAGTTGCAGGTGCAGCAGTCTTTGAAGATGCAGTATCTGTAAGTGGGGCTGTTAATATAGCTGGTAATACATCAGTAGGTGGAACTTTCTTAGCAACAGGCAAAGCTGAATTTGAAGATGATGTGTCAGTCTCTGGAGCGTTAATAGTAGGTGGAACTACAACTATTGTAGGTGCTACTCATTTACAAAGTACTGTATCTGTTGGAGGGGCTGCTCATTTTGCATCTACAGTGACAGTTGTTGGTAATGCAGTATTTACTGCTGACATACAAAAGAAAACAGCAGGAACATCTAACTTTGCTGCAGGTGTTAATGCAGGTAACTCAATAGAATCAGGTGGTAACTATAACGTAGCAGTGGGTGATGAGGCTGGAACAGCCCTGACTACAGGCGATAATAATGTCCTCATAGGATATGGGGCTGGCGATGGATTTGATGCAGAAAGTAATAATGTTGCTATTGGTTCAGGAGCATTAGGGGGAGCTTCCTATGCTGCTACTGGCAATACGGCAATTGGTTATCTAGCTGGTAATGTAATGACAACAGGAGCTTCTTCTGTAATTATCGGTGGTTATGCTGGAGATGCTATAACAACAGGTACAGGAAATACTCTGGTAGGAGATTCTTCTGGTGGGGCTATAACAACAGGTGGATATAATGTTTTTCTAGGATTTCAGGCTGGTGATGCAAATACTACAGCAAGTAATAATGTAGCCGTTGGTTCAGGAGCATTAGGAGCCGCTACGACAGGTGCTTCTAATGTGGCAGTTGGCCAAGCAGCTGGTGATGCTATCACAACAGGTGCTGGTAATACCTTGGTTGGATTAGATGCTGGTGGAGCTATTGTTGATGGAGTATTTAATGTCGCAGTTGGTTATCAAGCTCTATTAACAGAAGATGCTGAAAGCTACAATACTGCCATTGGTACTTATGCTATGAAAGTAGCTGATGGTGCTAACCATACAGTAGCTATTGGTTATAATGCTGGAGTTGCAATTACGACAGCAGACAACAACGTAATTGTTGGAAGTACGGCTGGTCAAGCGATAACGACAGGTGCTGGTAACGTCGTGATTGGATATGGGGCTGGTGATGGATTTGATACAGAATCCAACAATGTAATTATTGGCTATAATGCTGGTGGAAGCTCTTCTTATGCTGCAGAATACAATACAATCATAGGTAGTAATGCAGGTGCAGCCAATACTACAGGAAATGTGAATGTTTTTATAGGCTCTAATTGTGCTGATGCAAATACCACAGGTGCTGGTAATGTCGCAGTTGGTCAAGAAGCATTTGGCACTAATACAAGTGGAGGTCAAAACGTAGCAGTAGGATATAATGCGTTAAAAGTTAATGAGACAGCATCTGGTAATACTGCTGTAGGTAATAATTCTCTTATTTCTAATACTACAGGAGCAAGTAATGTTGCTGTTGGAAGTACGGCTCTTGATGCAAATACAACTGCTTCTTACAACACAGCAGTGGGGGAGGCTGCTTTAGGAGCAACTACAACTGGTGGTTTTAATGTTGCAATTGGAAGACATGCTGCTACTGCTAATGAAACAGGTTATGGCCTTGCCATTTTAGGCGAACGTGCGTTGCAAACTAATACTACTGGTTATAACAATTCTGCTGTGGGTCAGCTTGCAATGTCAGCAAATACTACAGGGTACTCTAATGTTGCTGTTGGAACATTTGCGTTAGATGCAAATACTACAGGAGCGCAGAACGTAGCTATTGGATTAGATGCTCTTGGTGCAAATACAACTTCTTCAAACAACGTTGCTATTGGTAAGGGAACTTTATCAGCAGCAACTACAACTGGTGGTAATGTTGCTATAGGAACAGATGCTCTAAATGATAGCACAAGTGCTTCTAATAATGTTGCTGTTGGTAATGCTACTGCCGATGCGATTACTACTGGTGGATATAATGTCGCATTAGGGGCTGGTGCGTTAGGGGCTGCAACAACGACCAGTGGCAATATTGCGATTGGCTATAATGCTGTTGATGCTGGGACAGATGGAGTTCAAAACTGTATTGGTATTGGAAGTGATGCCCTTGGTGCATTGACAGCAAGTGGTAGTGGTACAGGCCCAAGTATTGGGATTGGTTATGCTGCGTTGAGTGGTGCTACGACAGGTATTAATAACATTGCAATCGGTGGTTGGTGTCTGGATGCTGTTGTTACAGGAAATCAAAATATAGCAATTGGAAATAACGCCTTAACAACATTAACGTCAGGGACTAATAATACTGCAATAGGTGCTAGCTCTGGTGCTGCACTAACTACAGGAGATAGTAATGTATTTATAGGTGCTAGTGCAGGTGATGCTCAAACAACCTCTGGAGATGCTACCTATGTAGGTACAAACGCTGGTGGGGCTGTAACAACTGGTGCCTCTAATACATTTATGGGTTCCCATGCAGGTGATGCTGTTACAACAGGACATAATAATGTTTATGTTGGAGTTAATGCTGGTGGAACAGCTACTACTGCTGGTTATAACATCTGTATAGGCAACGGTACTGGAAACGGTGGTGTTACTACAGGCGACCATAATATTAGTATGGGCCATGCGGCAGCTGACGCAATAACAAGTGGTGCCAACAACATCATCATCGGTCAATCTGCTGGTACTACATTAACTACAGGTGCTACTAATGTAGCTATTGGTGCAGAGGCTTTATATTATCAAACAACTGCAAGCAATAACACAGCCGTAGGAGGTGCTGCTGGTAAAGCAGTTACTACAGGTACAGAAGTAACTGCAATAGGTAAAGGGGCTTTACAAGACCTTACAACAGGTGGGTATAGTGCTGCAGTTGGTTATAATTCTTTAGAAAATCAAACAACAGGAAATTATAATAATGCAATAGGATGTTCTGCTGGTAATACTCTTACAACAGGAAGTCATGCAACTTTATTTGGTCATAATGTAGATGCAGCAGCAGCCGATAGAACGCATATTGTTGTGATTGGTACTAATAGTGAAACAGATAAAGGGTCAAGTACTGGCTTTATAAATGCTAATGGTGGTGGAAACTATGCTGGTAATAACAGTGCAGATTGGTCTACAACTTCTGATAGACGAATAAAAAAGAATATTATTGATAATAATATTGGTCTTGAAAAAATAAATCAAATTCAAGTAAGAAATTTTGAATACCGTAAACCTGAAGAAATTGATGAGTTACCTTCTAATTCAGCTATTCAAAGAGAAGGTATACAACTTGGAGTTATAGCACAAGAAATTAAAGAAATATTACCTGATGTTGTAAAACAAGAGAGTACAGGTTGTTATTCAGTAGACCCTGATAATATAAAATGGTATCTTGTTAATGCTGTACAACAGTTATCAACACAAGTCAACGAACTAAAAGATGAAATTAAAACTCTGAAAGGAAAGTAAAATGAGTGAAGAAATAACTGCAGAAGAAATTAATCAACACTTTTCTGCAATGGACGATAGTGTTAATTTAATAACTAATACTATTGCCGATGATGCTTACGCATTAGAAATGTTTGGCAGTGCAGAAGAAGTAAATCTAATGATGAAACGTAATACTGACCATCTTGAACTTCAACTAGATAAAGATTGGGCAGTAGCAGATAGTCGTGATAAGTCTTCATATACTGATGCTATCACTGCTGGATTAAACTATATTAATGGATAGGATAATGGAAACTGAAAACAACGTAGTAACAATTAACGGTCAAGAATATATTGAAGATAATCTTAATGATAATCAAAAGTATTTTATAAATCAAATACGTGACCTGCAACTAAAAGCAGCTAATCTAAGATTTCAACTAGACCAAGTAGTTGTTGCTCAAGACAAGTTTACAGAAGAATTAATTAAAACAGTGGAGGTTGTGGAGGAACAAGAAGAGTTTCCTCAAATCAATTTGAATTAAATGTTTTATTATATGTCAATTATAGCGTTTATAACATTGGTTCCTATGAATATACCTGTACAGGAAAAATCAATGGTAGGCCCATTTCCACATAAGTATCAATGTGAAACTTATAAAGCACAAATATCAGATATGATTGATAGTGTTCCAAATGCAGAACTTGTAATGGGAAAATGTGTTAAAAAGGAAGAGAGTTAAAATGATTTGGATATTATATTTGGAGATGTCAAATGGCAAGTACATACACAACTAATTTAAGGCTGACTAAGCAGGGTGATGGAGAAAACCCTAATAGTTGGGGTCAGATTCTAAATGATGGTGTTATCAGTCTTGCTGACCAAGCAATAGCTGGATATGAAGAAGTATCTATTGGAAGTGCTGCAACAGTAAACTTAACGGCTAATGATGGTGCTGATGACCAATCACGTAATGCTTTTTTAAAGATAACAGGTTCAGTTGGAGGAGTAGCTACATCAATCTTTCTTGTTATTCCTAATAAAAGTAAATCATATTCTATATTAAATGCTGTATCTGCTAATAATGATAGTGATGTTGTAATGATGCGAGTAGCAGGTAATACTGGTGTTACTCTAGGAAGGTCATCTACTACATTTCAACATGTAGTTTGTGATGGAACTTCAGTAAGAAGTGCTAATCTTTTAACTAATACTGTTTGTGTTGCTGATAATTTATTTGTAGGAAATAATTTAAAAGTAGAAGGTGTTGTTACAGTATCAGGTGCTGCTACATTTAAAAATGCTGTATCAGTAAGTGGTAATGCTGTTGTTAATGGTACTTTTTTAACAGCAGGTAAGGCAGAGTTTGAAGATGATGTATCAGTCTCTGGTGCTTTAATAGTAGGGGGTGCTACTAGATTTGCTGGTAATGTATCTGTAGAAGGTAATTTTGATGTTAATGGTACAGTTACAGGTATTACAACTGGTAAAGTTTTACAAACATTACAGACTTTTACTAATACTGTACAGACAATTAGTGGAACATCTTTTACAGATATTACAAATATGTCTAAAGCAATAACACCAGCAGCAACTACCAGTAAAGTACTTATAACTGTATGTGTTAATTATAGTACATCAACTGATGGTTTTCCAGCTTTTAAATTATTAAGAGATTCAACTTGGATAGGTGAGAGTACAAGTATTGACCCAGGACAAGAAACTACTTTTATGGCTGCTGTTCCTGGTGGAGGTGCTGGAATACCAACTCAAATGGGATTAGCAACTTATGTATATCTTGATTCTCCTTCTACGACAAGTGAAGTAACTTATAAACTACAAGTTTCTCCAATGCGTACAACTTCAAGAACTGTTGAAATTAATCAGGCTATTACTCAAAATGATAATAATCAATGTTCAGGTACAAGTACAATTACAGTCCAAGAAATAGGAGCATAATATTATGATAAGAGTTTCAGATGCGTTACAAGCATTAGATATTAATGATTTTAGTCTTACTGGTAATCCAAAAACTGAACAAGAATTTAATAATAATTTTATTAAAATTACAGAATCAGATTTAAATGGAAATATTATTTCACAGTCTACCAGCCCCAATGACTTTGGAGTTACATGGTTAGAAATCGAAGAAAAAATAAATGAATTAAAGTCTAAACAACCTTTAAAACTTTTGCGAGAAGAACGTAATAAAAAATTAAGGGATACAGATTGGTGGGCATCTTCTGACCTTACAATAACAGATGAGCAAATATCTTATAGACAGGCACTTAGAGATATAACAATCCACTATTCATCTTTAGATAATGTTAAATGGCCCAATAAACCAGAATAATTTTAAATGACTAAATTAGCTAAGATTAAACTCAAGCAAGGTCTTCATAGAGAGTCTACTCAATATGAAGAAGAGGGTAAATGGTATGATGGAAATCATATACGTTTTCGTGCAGGTAAACCTGAGAATATGCGTGGGTATGAAACAAAAGTTAGTGCTACATTTGAAGGAAATGCTAGAGATTTAATTACATATAAAAGTGGTAATAATAATATAAAAAGGGCTGTCTTTGGTACACCTGATAGGCTCTATGAACATGATGGTGATAGGATTGTAGATATAACTCCTATTACAACAGCCGTTGAATTAACTAATTGTTTTGGTACTTCTTCTGGTAGTACTAGAGTATGTTGTTCAGATGCTGCACATGGTAGAGTTGTTGGAGATTATGTTTATTTTACTTCATCAGCAGCATTTAATAATGTTAGTCTACAGGGTAATACCTATGAAGTTGTATCGGTAGATAGTGCTGCTGTATTTACAATTTCTGTAACAGATGCTGCTAATGCTACAGCAAGTGATACAGGGTCAGCTACATTTAATTATTTGATACCTACAGGTAATTCAATAGCTGTTGGTGGTACAGGTTATGGTGCTGCTCCTTATCAAGCTACTGTATGCGCTTCTGATACAAGAGCATGGAACCAAGCAGCCAGTGCAGATGCTACTGATATTGTTTTTGATATAACACAATGGAGTCTTGACAATTGGGGCGATGATGTTGTAGCAAACAGAAATGGAAGTAATATATATTATTTTAATAGTGATGCTTCTACTGTACCTGTTAGAGCTACATCTATAACTACTTCTCCTATTAGTGTTAACTCAATTGTTGTATCTCCCAATGATAGGCATCTAATAGCCTTGGGAGCCAATGAATATTCTGCTACTGCTACTGTAAGTGGTACATTTAATCCAATGTTGGTACGTTGGTCTGACCAAGATGACCGTACTAATTGGGTTCCTTCAGTAAGTTCTACATCTGGTGAGGTAGTCCTGACTGATGGTACTAGAATTGTAGGTGGTGTTCGTTCAAGAACAGCCATTAATATATGGACAGATAATTCTCTTTGGTTAATGCAGTTTGCAGGTCCACCATTTACATTTAAGTTTACACAGGCTGGTACAAACTGTGGTATGATTGCACCACATGCAGCAGTAGATTATAACGGTATTACATTCTGGATGGGCTATGATAATTTTTATAAATATGATGGTGCTGTAAGAACATTGGATTGTACAGTCAGAAAATATATTTTTGATAGACTTAATACAAAATATAAAGATAAAGTATTTACAGGTATTAATTCAGAGTTTAAAGAAATTATATGGCTTTATGCTTCAGATGATTCAGGAGTTACAGATTGTGATAGTTATGTAATTTATTCACCTGAAAATAATTACTGGACTTATGGTACAGGTATTTTTACAACATTTGCAGATAAAGAAATATTTGGTAATACTATTACTACAGGCGTATCTTCAAATGCAAGTAGACTATATAATAATGAACCACCAGATTATTTTACTGCTAATAATAATCCAATTACTTCTTTCGTAGAGTCTGCTGACTTTGATATAGATGATGGTAATAAAATAATGTATATGAATAGATTAATACCTGATTTTGATTTAAGCACAGGTAAATTAAAAGTAAAAATCATAACCAAGAAATATCCAGAGAGTAGTGAAAAAACTACGAAAGAATTTGAAATTACACAACTAACAGAGAAAGTTAATTTTAGAGCAAGAGGAAGGCAAGCAAAAATTAGGGTATCTTGTAGTTCGCAAAATGCAAGCTGGCAATGGGGGTCTGTCAGATTAGCAGCACAACCTGATGGAGAAAGGTAGTGGCAAGATATCCAACATTTCCAACAAACTTTAATGGTATAAGTACTGATGAATTAAGAGAGTTGTATAATACAATAGAGAGTTGGGCAGCATTATTAGTATCTGAGTTAGATAGTAGAGATGTAGATGTTGATGCAGCACCATCTACTAATATTTATACGGTAGTTACAGTAACAAATATAGGAAGACCACGTAAGGGAGACATAGCATATTCAGCAAGTAGTGGTAAGTATAAAGGATATGTTAGTCTTGGTTCAGAAACATCTTGGCAGAATTTAAACTAATGAAAAAAATGTCACCAGAAGAATATTATAATTTAATTAATAATAGTACCTATGTTAGTAATCTTAATCAAGGTAATGTTATTGACCCTACTAGATATTTATTAACACAGAAGATGGAAACATTTAAAAAATTAAAACCTACTGAAGACCCTAACTTTATGGCAGAGCAAACGCAAATACAATCGAACTATGGAAGAATGAATAATGGCAGTAGAAAATAGTCCTCTTGGAGATTTAGCAGCTATGAGAAATATAGCAATGCAAAGACAAGCTATGGGTGCGCCTTTGCCTCAAGGTGGTAGTGCGCCTCCTGCAATGCCACAGCAACCACCTATGCCACAGCAACCTCCTATGATGCCTGAACAACCACCTATGCCACAACAACCACCTATGCCACAACAACCACCTATGCCACAGCAAGTACTACCAGAACAAAATCTTAATAAAGTTTTTAAAACGCCTCTTCCAGATGGTGATACATTAGAAACTAAAATTTTAGGAGACTTAGTTGAAAGAGCTAAGATTAATACAAAACCTGATATGCCATCACAGGGTTTATCAATGGCTGCAGCACCAGCATTAATGGATGCAATGCAAAATCAAGTTAAAGCAGCACAAGGTGGTGGTTTAATGAGACTTGCAGTAGATGATGGGTTTTCTGGTCAAGTTCCAGGTACAGGACATGGCATGGAAGATAATGTATATATGCCAATAGTACAAAGACAAGCAGGAAAACAGATAGGTACACTGGCTGTTAGTCCTGATGAATATGTAGTTGATGCTCATACAATGTCAGCACTTGGTAATGGTAGTGCAGACGCAGGAGCAGATGTTATGGATCAAGTAGTAGATAGTGTACGAGAAAAAGCATTTGGTACAGACCAACAACCGAATCAAATTAATGGATTGGCAGCACTTAGACCAATGATGGAAAGGGTATAACAATGGGATTTTTATCATCACTCTTTAGTTTTGGAGATAAACCAACAACTACAACAACAGCATATAGACCTACAATTCCAGAAGAATTAAAGCCTTATGTTAAAGAAATCTTAGAAGATCAACAAGTTCTTTATCAACAAAGAATGGATGAAGGGTATCAACCTTATACTGGTGAAACTATTGCTCCACTTACACCTGAACAAATAGCTGCTCAAGAAGGATTGAAGTCTCTTGTTGGTACTCAAGCCCCATTGCAACAAGAAGCTCTTAATCTTGCTAGAGGTGCTACTGAAGAATTTACTGCTGATACTGCAAAGAAATATATGTCACCTTATCTTAGAGCTTCTCTTGATGCACAGAAAGCTGAAGCACAAAGACAATATGAAAGAACTAAGGTTCCTGAATTTGAAGCACAGGCTGTTAGAGCAGGTGGAATGTCTGGCCTTGGAACAAGGGCTGCTGTAGAGGCTGCTGAGAGAGCTACAGGACAACAAAGACTACTGGCTGATATTGAAGCTAAAGGACAACAAAAAGCTTTTGAAGCAGCACAGCAACAATTTGAAAATCAACAAGCTAGAGAGCGTCAAGCGGCTGCACAAATCTCTACGGCTGCACCACAGATATTTAAATCTGGTGTAGCAGAGCAAGGTTTATTACAAACTATTGGAGAGGATAAACGTAGATTAGGACAATCTGCATTGGATGAAGCATATGCTAGATACATTGAACAACAACAATTTCCTGAAACACAACTTGCTCGTTATCAATCAGCTATATATGGTAATCCATTATTGAAGCAAAGAAGTGGTACAGTTACTGGAACACAAACAGGTGGTGGACCTGGCCTTGGTAAAACTTTATTAGGACTTGGTACAACTGCATTAGGTTTTGGAACTGGTGGAGGAACTACTCTTGGTGGAACTTTATTTGGAAATATGTTTGGAAATAAAGCAGGTGGTGGTAGAGTAACTGAAGGACTTACTGCAACCATGCAAGCTCGTCCCTATGTAAACTACATGCGTAGGAATATGGGTGGACAAGTTGTACCACCTGTAGTATATAGGCAAGATAGTTCTCTTGGTTATAGACCTCCTTCAGGACCACCTACAAGAGGTACTACTGGTGAAAAATATTCATTTTTAGGAGGTAAACGTAAACCCCGTGAAGTTTCAACTGGTGGTGAAAATCCTGAAATTATACGAGATATTAAAAAAAATATAGAAAATATACAAAGAGTAAATAGAGAAAAAGCAGCAGAGGCTGCAAGAATAGATGAAAGTGGTCTTGCTGGTATTGGTAATGTTCCATATGCTGATAAGTTTAAACCGAATGAAACTGCAAAAAAAGACGCAATAAAAAAAATAGGAACTTCTTCTACTGATACTACTCAAACAGATATAGATAAGTTTTTAGAGAAAGAAGGAGTAGGTCGTACATCTGCAAGTGATGTAAGTGATGCAGAAACTGGTATAACTGTTATGGAAAGATTGGGTAGAAAAATAATAGGATATCAAGATGGTCGTCCTATATATGGAGACCCTGAACCTACTAAAAAAGAAGGTACTATTGGAGGTTTAACTCAAAAAGATGTAGCCAAAGGAGCAAGAGAAAATATTGAGGGTAAAGCAAAAGCACTTGGCGAACAAGCTGTACAATCAGGTGCGCTTTCTAAAGCTGTTGTAGATAAAGCACGAAAAAGAAATAAAACTCTTTTTGATAAAATTGAAAAACGTATTGGCGATAATCCATATAAATTACAAAAGTTTTGGTTTACAGTTGGTGCAAATATTATGAAGAAAGGTAATGCCTTTGCTAATCTTGCAGATGGATTACGAATAGCTGTTAATGAGTTAGATGTAGATAGAAAAGAAAAAGATAAACTATTAAATGAACTAGATACAAATAGAGTAGATACTGAAAATGAACTTGATAAAACTAAACTTGCTAGTGATTTAAAAGTTCTTGGCATTACTACAAAACAGAAAAAACTTTTAGCTGGAAAAACTGCGGCTGAACAAAAAGCAATAATAGACCTTATAAAAGCAGGAGCTACTTTTAAAACTGCAGAAGCAGCGGTTATAAGAGCAGAAGCAGCAAAAATAAAAGCAGGTATACCAGGTCAATTTGATTTAAATGAAGTTCCTAAATTTGTAACTTCTCAATTAGAAGGAATAGCAAATCTTCCAGATTTTATTAAAGGTAAACCAAGTCATGCTGGTGCAAGAGCTTTTAAAAATACACTGTCAATTATAGTTAGAAGTGCTGGTGATAATGCTGCTTTAGCTCAACAACGGTTTGCTGCTGCTATTGAAAAATGGAGAGCAATGCCTCCCGAAGAAAGAAAAATCTTTAAAGGTTAATTTTAATGGCTAGTAATTTTGTCAATCAAATTATTAATGAAACACCTTCTGAAAAAAATGTAACAGATTCTTCATCAATAATGTCGACTTCATTTGTTGATGATATTGTTACTCAAATAAAAACTCCAGAAGATAAATTAGTTATAGAATCTAAAGAACCTAAAAAACCTACAGAAGTTAAAGTAGATGAAACTCTAACAACAGACTCGTTAGATAAGAATGAAGTATGGCTTGATTCTGCCAAAAAAATCTATGAAGATGAGACAGGTGAAATATTTGACCCTGATAAAGCTGGCTATGATAATATTTCAGAATGGTTTAAGAATAGGCACTCTAAATATGACTATAATATGGTTAATTTGATTCAGACAGGTTTTAGTGTTGGAGACAAAAGTGATGAAGTAAAAAAAGCTTGGCTTGAATCTATGGATTTATATGACCAAGCAGATGGTGATGCAGGTGATTTTTTTAGAGCAGTAAAAAATCTTGCATTAGACCCAATAACTATTGCTTCTTTTCTTGGTACGTTTGGTGTTGGTGGTGTTGCTAAACTGGGTGGTCAAAAAGCAGCTTCTCTAGCTGCTAAAGTTTCTTTTAAAGAAAATCTTAGAAAAGAATTAAAAGGTAAGGTAAGTAAAGAGACTATTGAAGAGGTATTAAAAACTAAAGGCTCTAAAGATATATTAGCAGAGACTTTAAAGACTGCTAGAAATAGGGCTGCAGCTAAAAAAATGGGATATAAAGCTATATCTGCTGTACCTACAGGTGCTGCATATATGGGTGTTGCAGATGTAGCAATGCAGGAGATGGAGATTAACGCACAAACTCCAGAAACTATTGCTGAACAGTATGGCATATCTCTTGAAGAGGGCGCACAAAAATTACAAGAACTAAAAGATGAAGGCTATGATTTAAAACGTCTAGCATTAATGGCAGGACTTGGTGGTGTTACTGGTTTTGCTTTAGGTAGTTTACCTATATATGTAGGTAATAAGTTTGGTATGGCTAGAGCTTTAGGTAAAAGTAAAGAACGAGGTCAAGATTCAATTGAAGTAATATATGACCCTGTAGGTATTCCTAATACTTCTATTAAAAAAACAATGGATAGGTCACAATATAATGCTTTAGTTGAAAAAGGATTACGTGGTGAAGATGGTGGTATTGACCCTAGTAATGTTAGATTTAAAGAAGTTACTGAAGTTGCTCCAACAAAAATAAAACCTGGATTAACTATAGATGATGAAGAACTTATTGAACGTGTTACACCAGGTGGTCGTGTTGCACAAACATTAAGAAGAAAGATAACTGAAGTTTTAGGAGAAACTGGTGCTAAAAGACTTGGTAAAATAAATACCCAACTTGGTAGAGCCATTACATCTACTGCTGGACTTCCTTCTTTTTTAGGTAGGGCTGCTAGACGCAGAAGCAATATTGTACGAGCCGCTGATGTTAAAATAGAAGCTGCTATAAAAGGTTTAAAAGATATACAGAAAAAAGAAAATGTTTCTACAGATGCTATTCGTAAATTTATAAATGAAAATGATGACTCTTTATTACGTACTGAAACAGATAAAACTGAAACCTTAACTAAATTAGAAGAAATTAAAAAATCTATTTTTGAAAATCAAGAAGCTATTAATACTAATCTTGGTAAAAAAACAGATGAAGAATTATTAGAAGAAGCTAGAAAAAGTTTACAACCTAATGCAAGTGAAGCAGAACTTGATACAGCATTTAAAACTTTACGTAGTAAAGAAAATAAAATTGGTGTAGCTTTTAATGAAGATGGTGGATATTACTTTAGAACTTTTGAAGCATCTCATAATCCAAAGTATTTAAAAGAAATAGAAAAAGCTCTTAATGATAGAGGAGTTGCTAAAGCAGACTTTATTACAAAAGTAGATGACTTTAAAAGTTTTTTATCTAAACAAGATGAGTTTAAAAATAAAACCGATGAAGAACTAAGTAATGCTATTTTTACACTTGTACAAAGATTATCAAAAGATGATACAACTATTTTTGATGAACCATCTGCAATGTTATCAAAATTATTTGGAGATAATGTACCAAATACAAGTCAAAAAATAGGAAAAAGAAAAGACTTAGAACAGCCTCTTCTTAATTTATTAGGTGAAGTAACAGACCCATTTGAAAAATTAACCAAGACTCTTACCAAACAAAACAAAATACTTGGAGAAGTAGAATATCTTAATGATGTAAATAAATTTTTTGAAAATATTCTTGCGAAAAACTCAGATGTTAATTTAGAATTAGGTGGATTAGTTAATGCTATACCTACACATAAAGCAACAATATCAAGAAAAGAATTTCCAAGAGGTACGAACCTAAGAGAACTTTATAAAAAAGTATTGAGTGAAGACCAATATAAAACACTAACAAAAGATTCTGATAATGTTTTAAAAGATATTTGGGTTAGCCCTGAGATGTCAAAACTTATTGAAGATGGTGTTGATAATATATTTCCACAAGGAGGTGGTAGTGCTATATGGAGAGGTATACAGCAAGCAGCAGCCTTTGGACAATCTACACAAACTGTTTTAGACTTACCTGCCTATGCTATTAACGCTTATGGTGCTGTACAAAACTTAATAGCATCAGGATATTTATTAAATCCTGCGGCATGGGGAGCAATGAGAAAGTCTCTTAGAGCAATGAGAAAGGGTGTTAGAAGTGAAGACCCTGAAGTAATGGAAAAAGTTGCTAGGTTAAAAAGAGATGGTGTTATTGATAGTGACCTTACATCAGAAATGATTATTAGAAATATTAATTTAAATGATGGAGATAAAACTGGTCCCTTTGTAATACGTGGATATAAAAAAGGAATGGAAGCAGCATCACGTTGGTATGGTTCTCCTGATACCTATGCTAAACTCATAGCTCATGAAGCTGAAACTGCAGCACTTAAAAAAATGTTTCCTAAAAAAACTGCAGATGAGATATTTGATATGGCATCTGATAGAGTTATAAACACAATGCCTACATATGGTGTTGCGTCACCAGCAGCTAGATATTTAGGTAGAATGCCTATTGGTACGTATGCTTTGTTTCCTTCTGAGATGTTAAGAACAACAAAGAATATTGTCTCTCTTGCTGTTAAAGATACTTATCAAGGAATATCAACTGGTAATAAAGCACAGGCTATTCATGGTATGCGTAAGTTAGCTGGTCTTGGTGCAATGGGTGCTGGTATTGATGCTTATGTTAGAACTAATAATGAGGTTCTTGGTGTCGATAAAGATACTCAAAGAGGTCTTGAAGCTTTTGCTCCTGATTGGGGTAAGGGTGGTAATCCATATTTCTTAGATGGTTTAGTTGAAGATGACCAAGGAAGAATTATAACAAGAAATGTTAGGTCTTCTAACTTTGATGCACAAGATTATCTTAAAGTACCTTTGAGATTAATGACTGCAAAAATATTAGCAGGTGAGAATGTAACAGATTCTGAGATAAGTGATGCTTTTAAAGGTATGACAAACTCTATTCTTGGCCCCTATACTAATATGAAGTTCTTGCATGAAGCCTTATTAAATGTAGTTACTGGTGTAGATTTGGAAACAGGTAGACGTATCTATTCTGATATGCCAGGTGATGAAGGATTGTCAACAGAGAATGTTAAGAGAGGTATTCTTGAGTTAGCTGAAAGTATTGTACCAGGTACTATAGAACCTTTAATTAAATATATGGAGTCTTCTGAAGCTGCTAAAGCTACTAAAGATGGATTGGGTGTAAGCAGTTCTGGTTTTCCTCTTAGAGCTAATGACATTGCAGTATGGGCTTCTAGTGGTATTCGTCCATCTACTATAGATGTTAAACGCTCAATGCGCTTTGCCCTATCTAAAGATATACGTAGCATGTCTCAAAGCCAAAAAGAATTTAAAAACTTTATTCGTACTATGCCTGTCAAAGACTATAGTAGACCTGAGAATAAACAAGAATTACTTGATATATACAGAAGATACCAAGAGCAAAAGTTATTGGCTAGTAAAAAATTGGCTGACAAAATAGGTCTATATAAAAATATATCTTATACAGATAGTGAGGGCAAGAGAAGAAAGTTTGGTCTTGATCAAGTTATCATGGCTGCAACTGATGATGGGTATTATGAAAGGGGTAGAGATGTAGAGGCTATTGCACTTGCTAATGCAGAAGTAGATAACTACAGGCGTGGTATTTTCTTACCTGATGAATTAAATACAAGTGACGAATTTATTAAGATGCTTACTGATAAGGGTGTACCTCTTAATATATTAGAAGACCTTGCTAAGATTAATCAAGAATACTACAGTAGGACAGGTGAAGGTCTTGTCAACATGAATATAGGTGGGTATATTGGAGACTTCTTTAAGAACTTGCTAGGTGTTAGTCCATTAAATGTAGGTGAAGAAGAGCAATTAAAGATTGCACTGGAACAGGGACAGATACCTACTGCTCCATTACCTAAAGTAAAACCTAAACGTGTAGATGATAGTATTGAGCTTGATGAAGCAGTTTCTTCAGATAGTTATGACTTAGATTATTTAATAGGTGAACATTTAGATAGGTTAAAGGTTAAACAAGAAGACCGCAATGAAGCTAGAAAAAATTTAGCTGAGTTTGCTAAAAGAACTAGAGATACAGAGAGTGGAGGTTTTGGTGGTTATACAGCGGTTAATCAACCTGTTGGAGATAAAGAAGCAACAACAGCAAAAGGTGCTTATCAATTTGTTGAAGGTTCAATAGTACCAGCATTGAATAGATTGAAAAAATATATTGGTGAAAAAGATTGGATGACACAAGCAAGAGAACATAAAGATATTTTTAAATTAACTCCTAAACAACAAGACCTTCTTTTTTATGGAGATATCTTAGACAAAAGAGTAGGAAAAGAAAAAGGTAGGGGAGATAAATATCTTAAAAAAATTATAAAAGGCGATAAAAAAGCTATGTTTGAGATGTATAAAGAAGCCCATCATACAGGTGAACTCCCTGAAGAAGCATATAGAAATGCAATGACAAAATTTTTAAAAGGAAATAAGTAATGGATGGTTCAAGCCACATGATATGGAATGCTATACTGAGTCTTGCGTGTGGCTCGTTTATATGGTGGATGAGAGGTATCAATGTGAAGATAGAAGAGAATAGAAAACTGGTAAGCAGGACTAGAGAGGAAATAGCTAAAGACTACGCACTCAAAGATGAAGTTGATAAAGACCTTGATAAAATTATGAGTCGCTTTGACCGTGTAGAAAGTAAGCTGGATAACTTAATGGAGAGAATAATAAAGTAATGTCTAGGAATTGGGAGTTCTTTACAGAGCAAGAGATGCGATGTAAAGGTACTGGAGAGTGTGACATGGATGAAAGATTTATGTCAAAACTGATAGAGTTAAGAAAAAAGTTTAACGAACCAATGATTATTACTTCAGGTTATCGACATCCTGCATACAATATGACAGTAGGTGGTACAAGAAACTCAGCACATATCAAAGGCAGGGCTGTGGATGTATTAGTTATGGGTAAGGAAGCACTGAGATTGGTACGACTAGCATTGGATACTGGTATGACAGGTATAGGTGTAGCACAAAAAGGTAAAGACAGTAAAAGATTTATACACATTGATGACCTAGAAAATAGTAATGAGAACCCTAGACCTTGGATATGGAGTTATAAGTAATGTTAATAGAATTTTTATTATGTGTAGCAGGTATTATAGCTATTGGTTGGTTTGTTTGTCACATAACAAAGGATGAATAGATGGATAGTAAATTTATAATAACTTTAGGTGTTGGTCTGTTTGTACAAGCTGCTGGTGTTATCTGGTGGTTGGCTGGACTGCAAGCCTCTGTACAACATAATGACTTTCAAATACAAATGATTGCTAAAGATGTAAGCAAGAACTCAAAGTTTGTTGAACTGTGGCCTGCAGGACGATGGGGATCAGGGTCTTTACCTAGTGATGTAAGACAAGACCTGAAGATTGGTTCATTGGAAACACAGGTACAGAAACTCAATGATAAGATATTTAATGGTGGTGGTAGAAAATGAATAACATTAAATTAAATTATGCACTAATATTTGCTATGGTTCTACAAGCTATAGGATTGATATGGTATGTCTCCAAGTTGGATAGCAAAGTAGAAACAGTATATAAGTTCTATGAACAGGAGTCACAAAAGTCTGTTGTTGTTACCCAAGCCAAGATGCAATTTGATTTAGAACGTGTTATGGTAGACATGAAAGAAATAAAAAAAGAACTGGCTAAGAATAAAAATAAATCAAAGACAATAATAAAACAACATAACAGAATATTTAAAATGTTAAGAAATAAAAAAGGAAGTCAATCTCCTCAACAATATGGGTACTAATATGAAGAAACATTTAAAAGAAGTTAAGATGACCTACCCTGTTCACTTTATGGTTGCATTGGGTATGGCAGCAGAAACATTTGTTATGTCTTTTGTTCTAGTAATACATGCAATAATACCATGTGTCTTTCAAAAACGATTTAGTAAATGGGTTGAAGAATATAATAAACATTTTAATGGGTAAGTTGAGGAAGACTGAAAATGACAACCTTTGCTAAAATAGAAGATATCTTAGCTGATGTAGTCTCTCCTGCCATAGCTCAACATGGTGGCATTATACAATTATTATCTTACGATGAAGAAAAAAAGAATGTCCATGTTAAATTAACAGGGTCGTGTGCAGGGTGTGCTGCTAGTTCATTTACTCTTAAACTAGGAGTAGAAGAAACTCTTAAAGAATATCTACCAAATGACGTTGAAAGCGTATCACATGAGGAAGGCGAGGTAATTAATCCATATTACTGAAAAAAACAGGCCCGTAGAGCCTCACTGAGTAGCCTTCTAAGGGGTCGCTGCACCTACCCCACCTGAAGACTACCAATGTTGCTGTACGGGCCTTCTACCCCACCTAGCGTTGATTTACTCTATTTCAGTAGTATTCTCTTCCTCTTCTTCTACATCCTCTACAAAATCACACTTTTCCAGTAAAGCATAGACCTTATCTGCACCTAAAATGTTAAGGCATTGTACTATCCCATCCTCTAAAGACTTCTCATCTAGGTTTGTATCTAGCTCTGAGTTGTTACCACGTACCCTAGATAATAATTCAAGAGCTTTCAATGCACTATTGGTATGACCATTGGCTCTGGCAAATGTATATTGACTTTCTATTTCTTCAATAACATCTACATTAGTTTCAAGTTCATTCTCTAGTTCTCTGACACGTTCAGCTACTTCATCATTGTTAATAAGTCTGTAGCCTTGATTGGCTGCTGAACCTGCAGCATATCCTGCAGCCTTGGCAGCTTCAGTTGCATTCCTATGAAGGATATAGGACTGTGCAAACTTTTCTTGTTTCTCGTTGAGAGCCATTAGCGATGCTTCATATTATTCCTGTGTGTACCATTTCTTTTCTCAAAGGTACGCATACCACCAAGACCCAATAATGCAAGCGTTAGAGACATCAAGCCTTCAGTCTCAATTTCTGGTAGTGGTATGGGTTGTCCTGTTATAGCTATATACCATGCAGCTACAGGTAGAAAAACGAACTGCCATCCCAAGCCAAAGGCACATATCCACATGATGCTGGGCCTAGCCCCTGCAACAAACAGGCTAGGATGTTTCGCTTGTTCTTTATTAACATCTATCTGAGCAAGGTTGGCATCAGCATATGCCTTACGTAGCTCAAAGTCTAACTTGGCTTTCAGGTCTTTGTCTGCTACAAACTTATCAAGTACCTTACCTGCTACTCCTACTATTGAATCTGCTATTCCTAATACCATTATTCTTCTCCTTTATGCAGCTTTAGATATTTGTTTAAATTTATTTATAATTTTTTTATTAATAGATTTTCTTTTAAAAAGTTGTTTATCACTTAGTTTTCTTTTAGACATTGTATCTAATAAAAAATTAAATTCCCAATTATTAATAAAATTTTTATCAACACAATACTCTATTGTATACGCATTAAAAGATTTTGATATATCTTTTAGTACTCTTTTTAAACTTGCAAAAATTAAGTTAGATGGTATTTCAAGAAAGTTATTTACACATACATTTCCTACTAAAAGTGTATTGTTATTAAATTTATTTGATATATAACATAATTCACATATTGGATGTCCACATAAACAATGTTCACCATCTTGTAAAGTAGCCCAATCAATCCAACTTAACTTCCATTCTTCTTTAGCTAAATGCCACGTATTGTTTTCTGAATGTTTTATTATTTCTTCAGGGAAACTCCAAGACATTATTCTTCTCCTATCAATGAGTTTCCTGTTTCTTCATCTACTCTTGTTAAAGGTACAATATTAATTCGCCTATGAATTTTAAATCCTTGTGTAATTAATTCTTCTTTATCATTAAAGACATCAAAGAAAACGTAAACTATTATATCTTTATTACTCTTATCTATAATCTCAGCAATAAACTGTAACCAATCTTCAGGACTATGTAATGATATATGTACATTACTACCATCTTTGAGCTTCTTCAAGGCTGGCATACAGGCTATGTTGAAAAAGACCATCTTCTGTGCAAAGCCACATATCTCTTTAATAACCCAATGAAGGTCATCAGTAGGTACATGTTCTAATACATCAGTGCATATAGCTGCATCATATAGACCCATAGGAAGTTCACTATGTTCTTCATGTGCAGGGTCATATAAACGATGTCTTGTTAGGTTCCAATACTCATGTAAAGGTTTATCAAGATTTTTATATAAAGGTTTCTTCTCAGTTACCAGTTCATAATCGTCTGTATAGAGAAGTCCTTTACCACAGCCATAATCAATGAGTGTTTTACATTCATTATTCTCTAAATAATTTTTAATTATATCAACATACTTTACAAGGCTACGTCCATTGAACATACCCTTTGCTGATTTGTGCATCTCCTTATACTCTTCAAGAAGTTCAGTATATTTAGGTGATGGAGAATACCTGTTAAAAAATCTATTTGATTCAATCATAGTAACCCTTAAATTGTGGACGTTTCTCTTGGGATTCTTTAATCTCCCATAGGTCAGCTACCATAGTATCCTCTCCATGAAATGTCAAGACACCTTCAAGACCTTCATCAGAAAATATCTTCTCACAATCTTGAGCCATAGCCAGTAATTCACCTGTAGTCCAGTATGTATTATTACCTACTGTCACCTGAAAGTACTTAGGTCTAGGTGTTTCACCACCTTCCAAGTCTCCTGTAGTTTCTGTCTTCTGTTCTTTGGTAGGTTCTTCCATACAGCAATCAAAACCAAAGAGATGTACATCCCTGAAGCCCATTGTATGTAGCATACCAATGCTTCTCATGGCTGCACATGTACCACCAGTAATAAGAGTAGCACCCTTGGGTATATTCAACTCTTCCATTATCTTGACTTGCTGGTTCTTTATTGATTTACCTTGTTCATCTTCTTGTCTAAGGCCATCAGTAAAGGCATGCCATCCCCATATCTCACAGCCTTTCTTAATTAGAAACTCTGTAACAGAAGGGTCTGTCATGGATGCCAGCATAAACTTGGTACTTTTATCTATCTTCTTAAATAAATCCTTACGTACAATACCATGTGTACTCGTACCTGTAATCGGTCTTGGGTCTAGGATAACACAACACCAAGGCTTGATACCATTCTTGAGAAGAGTAGGATAAGAGTGTTTAACACAAACTACCTTTGGATTACCTAAATCTTTAATGGTCTGTTTTAATTGTTTGATATCAAGATAGGGACCAGCAGAAATAAGTATTGCTGACTCCTTATGAATAGGATGTTTGTGTATCCACTTATCCTTATCAATAAGTTCCATATTAGCTTTAATATTATCTTGAATAAAATCCTGTGGTACACAGTCTCTTGGATGTACAACAATAGGAACTCTCTTTAGTTCGTCAGGACAGTCAACAAGTTTTTCATCATGAAGAACTAAACACAGATGAGTATGCCCACCACCAATAACAGTATCACCAGAAGGTAAAACGTATTTCCTAGTAGCAACGGTTTCATCGAATACAGTCCAACCATCCTCAGTAGTTTCTTCAGCATTAACTTTCTTCGTGGGTATCTTATCAAATGCAAGTTTAACTCCATGATATTGTTCAGGTGGTATTTTTTCATCATCTTCTGTGAAGTAATGGTCCATGACTACTACTGGTATGTCTTTCAACATACTGTATTCATGTTTGACAGTCTTGAGACTATTACCACTACCAATCATAGCAAGGTCAACTTTATCATCTATACCAATAGAAGGGTCATCTACTCCAGTTCTGTATTTAAATCCTACATAATCACTATCCAATGTATCACGAACATTACCCTTAAATAATTCCCAAGTAAATTCTTTACCATCTCTTTCTTTTATTACATTGGCAAATTCTTCAAACCTTTTCTCAACGGCTGCTAATGTATTGTGTGGTTTAACATTGAACTCTTCTTCATCTGTCTCCATAGTCGCATCTTCAAACAGGTCATAGCCTATGTAATGTACTGAGTCGCTGTTCTCCAATGCTGCCAAAGACATTTCAATAGCACGTCCACCATTCCATGTACCTGTCTCAAGAATAGTCTTTGGTTTATAGAGCCGTATGATATCAGCAAGCTGCTTGTATCTGTTGGGAAGTATATCAGGTGATACTTCTTCATCAGATAATTCAAACATACGATTGCCATCCATATCACGTAGAGCGACATTGGTACTACCCTGCAGATGAATAAACATATCACCAGCTATGGAGTTTTCATAACTGACTTCATGTACTCTCATACCATGAGCCATGTAGATAGTCATCAATCTGTTTATAAGAAAACCATCATGCCATTCACGATAGTTTAAAAACTCCTTGGATATGTAGGCACCTCTTAAATCACCAAGCATATCCACTGGTGTTTGACGTGACAGATTAAATCCCTGCAAGAAAAATTCATAGCCACCTTCTTCATTGGTCAAGGTTACTATGTCACACTTCTCTTGTTTCTCAGGTAAAAGTTTATCAAGGTCTGATGTTTTAATAAGCTTCTTGGACATTGTATCGGCATCTACCCAGAACAACCAAGAGTTACCATTATTAAATGCAGTCTCTGTCAGGGCTATGACCTTTGGTACAAAGTTATAGGCATCTATTGCAGTATTGTATTGTACTGCTCCACCTTCTGTACCATCGTGCTTCTTGCAAATCTCTCTACAGGCTTTGAAGTCTTCTATCTCTTCAAGATTATGATAATGAATGTTCTTGGCTTTGGGTAAAGAATAATTCTTTATATCAATATCATAGTAATAGCAATGAATATCAATAGAAGATTGCCAAGAACTACTCATAAGCTTGAGTAGCTGAGAAGTCATCTTCTGTAGATACTCCTCATTAAAACATGTTACAAATTTATATCTCATTTTTCCCATTCTAAAGGCTCTATCTTACCATGACCAGCGAGGTAAGTGTAATCTCCATTCCACTCTGCAGCATACATTCCATCAATAGCTCTGCCACATTTCCAATCTTTAAACCAAGGACCACCTGTTGTAAAGTGTACATTCTTGGCTTCAATATCTTCTGATGAATGATTATCTAACCAGTTCCATTCCTGATGTATTGTACCAATGTCACTATCTTTATCAGGCAACCATTCAAAACCATGTAGCCAACCACCTGTTTGTTTATTAACAATCTCTGGTGTTAGCTGTTTATTTAATTCATGACCACAGTTGAACAGCATAAGACTAGACCAGTTCTTTCTACGGTAGTTCTCTTGCTTGCGTCCATCCATCTTATAGCCATCACCAGGTGCGTAGTCATGCTTGACGCAATAGAGAGGATAGTAATCATTGTTATACTCTTCAAACAGTTCATTGATATCTGTTCTGAGATACATATCACAGTCCATATATAATGCCCAACCCTCATACATATTCATGGCTGGTACTAAGAACCTCGTAAAACTAAACTCACTGGAAAAAGGTTTAGCATCAACAGTGTCAATCATTTGACCATTGACTGTGCTGTATGTTCTTGTGTACATGCCCATGCGTCTAAGTACATCACGCTTGATAGGGACAATACGTACATTATCTACAGCTATTCTTTCAATCGTAAACTTTAAAACCTCATAGGCTACGTCTTCCTTTGGGTCATAGCCTATGTAAACTGTGTTGGGGGATTTCTTCATCTATCTCTCTCTGATATCATTTCTCTTTGTATCTCGTTCACCCTTTGTTCTAAGGTATTAATTGTTGTATGAATATGCCCTGTATCATGGGGTTGTATTCTTTCTCTCAATATTCGTATTTCATGTAAAAGAAAGTTCATGTAATTCATTTTACTTTCCAATGTATTTTGCTCTGTATCTAAATAAAGGTCAGTCATTTTATAATTATACTTTACATTTAATTTTTTGTCAAGCACTTTCTGCCCATACTTCTGACCAGCTACCTGTCAATGCACCCTTGGCATAGTCAGTGGAGTGGTTCTCAAAGAAGTTAGTATGCGTAGGTGCATTAATCATAGTCTCTACCCAAGGTAATGGATTACGTTTGACCTTGAAGATGCCCTTCATTCCCATAGAGATAAGCCTACGATCTGCAATATACCTGATGTACTCCTTTACTTCAGTATCACGTAGTCCCTCAACCTTACCCATCTTAAATGACAGATCAACAAACTTATCTTCTAGGTCAACCATAGTTTCTGCTATGCTATAAATAGCTGACTTGGTTTCATCATTCCATTCTTCCATATTTTCTTCAATGTAAGTTCTGAATAACTTAATCA
>VTLG01007026.1_pt1 | contig 31564 bp, 44 predicted proteins | sample 4694571 | NCBI WGS metagenome assembly VTLG01 (sample SAMN12604809, study PRJNA352737) | marine metagenome | biome: ENVO:00000447; feature: ENVO:00000209|ENVO:00000569|ENVO:01000036; material: ENVO:00002151; isolation source: viral sequences binned using virsorter ...
ACGATGAACAACGAAACCAAATTGAACAGGATATGGCTCCTTTTGGGTTTATTGACGATGGCTTGGGTGACGATACCTTCGTGGACGCAGACGGTGAACTGTGGGCATACGGAGATAAGCAGGATGAAGTTACGTATATGTTACCCTTCTGATGGATATTGGGGATCAGTTTTCTCTGGAACATCTTCTTTTCAAAGAGAGGACTTGTAGATCCTGTAATAAAGTTAAGAATTTAATAGAAGATTATTATATGACTAGAAGACAGAAGAGAGGTCTTCCATCTGCATATTCATATGAATGTAAGGACTGTACAGTTAAAAGAATAATATCTAAGAGAAAAAGTAAAAAGAAAAATAGACCTAGACCTTTACCTCCATATCTAGCAGACTATCCAGATTGGTAAAGAGTTCGTGCATTGTTTCCCCTCTGAAGCAATGGGATATTCTAAATAATTAAAGATAAAATTTTTGGAATATCCAAGAGGTAAAAACATGGCAAGTCAAGTCTCGCCTGGTGTTGTTATTAAAGAACGTGATTTATCCAATGCTGTTGTAGTTGGTTCTAGTGCCCTCCGTGGTGCTATTGCTTCTTCATTTCGCAAAGGACCAGTAGGCAAAATAGTTAACATAGGTTCTGAGAGAGAACTAATTGATACATTCGGTGCACCATCTGAGGCTAACGCTGGTGATTGGTTGGTCGCTTCTGAGTTTCTACGTTATGGTGGACAACTAGCAGTTGTTCGTGCAACAACTGGAGTTCTTAATGCAACTCTAGATGGATCAGCAGTTCTTATAGCATCTAAGGAAGACTATGATGCAGGTGCTGGATCATCAGAAAAGTTTGCTGCAAGAGATGCAGGTGCAGATGGAAATAATCTACACGTTGTAGTTGTAGACAGCGGACCAGACTGGACAATCGCTAAGAGTGGTCATGGATTATCTGTTGGTAATAACTATTCAGATGATAGTAGTGTTACTCACGAAGTTGTAGAAGTTGTTGACGCTGGAACAATCAGAGTTATTCAAGGAACTGCAGCTCCTAATCCAGCAGCAGGTGATACAGCAACTGCATTTACAAATTCACAATGGAATGCAACTGCAATCGGATCAACAGGTTTAACTTATAAGTCAATCGCTCCTAGACCAGGAACATCAGCGTTTGCTTCAGAGCGTTTTCTTTCTAAGGATGAAGTACACGTTGCTGTAATTGACACTTCAACAAACACAATCATTGAGCGTTTAACATATCTTTCTAAACTATCTGATGGTAAGACACCAGAAGGTAACTCATCTTATTGGAAGGATTCAGTTAATCAGTTCTCACAATACATCTATGCATCTGCATTAACTTCTTCTGAATTCACAACTCAGGGTGAAGATCCTGGTGCTGCAGCAGCATCTTATGGTGCTACTTCTGCTGCTCCATTAGTTCTAGCATCAGTTGTTGGTGCTGGCGGTGCACTTAGTGGTGGTACAGATGACTTTGCATACACTGCTGGTGAAATAAGTGCTGCATATGATCTATTCTTAGATACAGAAGAAACAACTGTTGATTTTGTATTACAAGGTGGAGATGCTGCTAACGAATCTGACACTCGTTCAAAAGCAGCTTCTGTTGCTAGTGTTGCTAATAGCAGAAAAGATTGCATAGCATTTGTTTCTCCATGGACAGGAGATCAGATTGCAACTTCTGGTAACGTTGCATTAACCCCTGCACAACAGTTATCAAATACAACTGAGTTCATGGATACAATTGCATCCAGTTCTTATGTTGTTAAGGATAGTGGAGTTAAGTACACATATGATAGATTCAACGATAAGTATCGTTACATTGGATGTAATGGAGATATCGCTGGTCTTTGTGTATCTACTTCTGCAACCCTTGATGATTGGTTCTCTCCTGCAGGTACGAATCGTGGTGGATTACAAAACGTTGTAAAACTCGCATTCAATCCTAACAAAGCACAAAGAGATGATCTTTATAGCAGCAGTATTAACCCTGTTGTTTCATTCCCTGGTGCTGGTCCAATTCTATTCGGTGACAAAACTGCACTTGCTTCACCTGGAGCATTTGATAGGATCAACGTTCGCCGTCTCTTCCTTAACATTGAGAAGAGAGCACGTGCTCTTGCTGAGGGTATCCTCTTTGAGCAAAATGATAGCACAACTCGTGGAGGGTTTAATGCATCTATTAGTTCTTACCTTGCTGAGGTACAGGCACGTAGAGGTGTTACAGACTTCCTAGTTGTTTGTGATGAAAGTAACAATACACCAGAAGTCATTGACAGAAATGAATTTGTTGCTGAACTCTACCTCAAGCCAACTCGCTCAATCAACTACGTAACAGTCACAGTTACTGCTACTAGAACGGGCGTATCGTTCGCTGAAGTGGTTGGTAGATAAAATTAACGAATTAAAATTAACGAGGTAAACAAATGGCATCGTCAAATGTAAGTCAATTTCTACAGAAAATTGGACAGGGCGTTAAGCCCAATATGTTTTTGATTGATATCAATTTCCCACAATCAATTGCATTACAAACAGAAGACCAGCAACTTACAAATATTCTTTGTAAGTCTGCTGCACTTCCTGGATCTAACCTAGGTGTTATAGAAGTTCCTTTCAGAGGACGTACAGTTAAGATTGCAGGTGATCGCACCTTTGATACTTGGACTGCTACATTCTTTAATGATAAGGATTTCAAACTACGTTCATTCTTTGAACAGTGGGCAAATAGCATCAACACACATGAAGGTAATACTTCTCCACTCTTTACTCCTAACAATAGCGATGGTTACATGGCTGATCTTGGAGTTAAGCAACTTGAGAAGGATTCTTCAGAAGAAGGTTCAATTCTAAGAGCGTACAGTCTCAAGTATTGTTTCCCAACTAACGTTTCTCAAATTGATCTAGCTTATGACAGCAATGATCAGATTGAAGAATTCACTGTTGAGTGGCAATATTCTTACTTCACAGCAGAAGCAGGTACTAGAGACGGCGTTTCTGGACTTCAGGTAGTCTGATAAATAGATCAGAAGAAGTAGTATAAAGTAATCATGAGTCAGTTATTTGGCTTCCAGATTAATCGCAAAGAGGCACGGAAGGGTCAATCCCCCGTGCCTCCTAATGCTGAAGAGGCAATTGCCGTAGCAGCAGGTGGTTACTATGGAACATATGTGGATACGGATAATCAAGCTCGTAATGAGTTTGAGATGATTCGTCGTTATCGTGATATGGCACTACACCCTGAGGTGGATAGTGCTGTAGATGAAGTTGTTAATGAATTTATTGTTAGTGATGCTCATGATACACCAGTAGAAATCAATTTAGATAATCTACAATCTGGTGCAGGTGTTAAGAATAAAGTTCGTGCTGAGTTTGAGTACATCAAACGTTTGATGAATTTTGATAATAGAGCACATGAGATCGTCCGTTCATGGTATATTGACGGGCGACTTTTTTATCATAAAGTTATAGATTTAGATAATCCGAAGAAAGGAATTACTGAACTTCGTTACATTGATCCTATGAAGATCAAGAAGGTCAGACAAAAAATTGACAATACTCCAAAAGATTCTCTATCCCGTCAGGCAATTAAAGGGACAGCACTTGAGCATGAGTATGGTACGTTTGTAGATTATTATCTCTATAATCCAAAAGGTTTTTACAAAGGTGGAGTTCTTGGTCCTGTAGGTGATATGTCATTATCACAGGGTGTCAAGATGGCAGTTGATAGTATTACATTCGCACCATCTGGATTGCAAGATTTAAACAAGAGAATGACTCTTGGTTTCCTACACAAGGCAATCAAGTCACTCAATCAACTTCGTATGATTGAAGACTCTCTTGTTATATACAGATTGTCACGTGCTCCTGAACGTAGAATATTTTATATTGATGTAGGTAATCTTCCGAAGGTAAAAGCGGAACAGTATCTACGTGATGTCATGTCTCGTTATAGAAATAAGTTGGTGTATGATGCCAACACTGGTGAGATGCGTGACGACAAAAAGCACATGAGTATGCTAGAGGATTTTTGGTTACCTCGTAGAGAGGGTGGTCGTGGAACTGAGATCACTACCTTACCTGGTGGACAGAATCTAGGAGAACTCAAGGATGTTGAGTATTTTAAGAAGAAGCTTTATAACAGCCTCAATCTTCCTCCTTCCCGTCTCACAGACGACAACAAAGGATTTAACCTTGGTAAAACCACAGAAGTCCTCCGTGACGAGCTTAAGTTTACCAAGTTCATTGGAAGACTTCGTAAAAGATTTAGTGAGATGTTCCAAGACATGCTCAAGACTCAACTCATCCTCAAAGGAGTAATTGCTCCTGAAGATTGGGATGATATGAAAGAGCATATCCAGTATGATTTCTTATTTGATAATCATTTCAATGAGTTAAAAGAGATTGAAATGATGAATCAGAGAATGTTGACTGTTACTCAAATGGATCCTTTTGTTGGAAAGTATTTCTCTATAGAACATGTACGTCGTCAGATATTAAATCAGAAGGATGCAGACTATAAAGAGATGGATCAACAAATGAATAAGGAAATTGATCTAGGTCTAGTAATGTCTCCAGCAGATATGAATACATTTGATACTATGGATCGTCAAAACCAAGCATTCCAACCAGAAATTGATGCTCAAAATGCGGAAGACGATCATAAAAGAGAGATTGAAAAGATTAAATCCGCACCTAAACCTACCAATAATACTAAATAAATTATATTGAACTCATATTATGACTGAAAAAACTGAAGTTACCACACCCGAAACCCCTCAAAAGGAATTGGGATCTGTAGATATTATTGGCAAAATTGCTGATAATCAAAGAGCAAATGCTATTGATGCAGTGCACGATATGTTATTTGGCAAAGCTTCACAAGCAATGGCAGATTACAAAAAGGTGGTAGCGAATACATATTTTGATGAACCAACTAAGACGGAAGAACCTAAAGATGAAACTGATAACGGAACAGATTGATGACGTTAAACTCCTAACTGAGGAGCGTGACGGCAAGAAACTTCTTTATATTGAAGGAGTTTTTCTTCAAGGTGAAATCAAGAATCGGAATGGTCGTATGTATCCTTTTGACGTTCTTAACAAAGAAGTAGAGCGTTATAGTGAGGAATATGTAAAATCAAAACGTGCTCTTGGTGAACTTGGTCATCCTGATGGACCTACCATTAATTTGGATAGAGTTTCTCATAGGATTACTTCACTTAAAGCGGAAGGTAATAACTTTGTTGGCAAGGCACAGATCCTTGATACACCAATGGGTAAAATTGCCAAATCCCTTCTAGGAGAAGGAGTTCAACTAGGTGTTTCCTCTCGTGGTATGGGAAGCATTGATAAGCGTGAAGATGTAAACGTTGTTTGCGATGACTTCATGTTAACAACAGCAGCAGATATTGTTGCTGACCCCTCCGCACCCGATGCTTTCGTGAATGGAATCATGGAAGGAAAGGAATGGGTATGGGATAATGGATTACTAAAGGAAAAAGTAATTGCTAAATACCAACAGTCTATAGATGGGGCTACACGCCACAACCTAGAAGAAAGAACGCTCAAAGCTTTTGAGCATTTCCTTTCAAATCTTTGAATCTATAAATATACTTAGATATTATTATACGGAAAACTACGAGGATAATCTCAAATGTCAGATATGTTAAACGAAAAATTTGAGAAGCTTGTTACCGAGAAAAAGGTTATCGTAGCTGAGTCGGGTCAGGATCCAATGCCTACCGTCCAAGCTACTGTTATTCCTGGCACAGGTAGTGAACCTTCTCAGGTCTCTGACGCACAGACTAGTTCTGGTGGCGGCAAAGATCCTATGCCTACAGTAGGTACTAATGCTGCTCCAGCAGGTCAGTCAGTAACTGATCTTGGTGGAACATCAACGACTCCTAATGAGCACGATGATGATGGAGAAGACAATCCAGGTGCTAAGGCAGCCGCTCCAGTAGGAGACAAGGGTGCACAAAGCGATGGAACTGCTCAGACTTCATCAACAAAAGATGCAGGAGATCAAGGAACACAACCAACAGTTGGTTCTGAAGTTGCTTACGGAACAGGTACTGGTCCTGATGTAGGTTATCCTATCAAACCGTCGTTTGAATCCGTAGATGTATCTGACGACGTAAAAGCACTCCTAGAAGGTACAGAACTTTCAGAAGAGTTTGCAGAGAAAGCTAAGACAATTTTTGAAGCAGCAATCAAAGCAAAACTTAAAGAGGAGTACGACAAGCTTGTAGAACACTTTGCCAAAGAGCATGAGACAAAGCTCGCTGCTGTTAAAGCAGAACTTTCAGAAGAAGTTAATGGCACAGTTAACTACGCCATCGGTACATGGATGGAGCAAAATCAAGTTGCTGTGGACCGTGGTATAAGAAATGAGATCACCGAAGACTTCATTGCAGGTCTGAAGGGTCTCTTTGAAGAGCACTACATTTCTATCCCTGATGATAAAGTTGAGGTGGTAGAAGGTATGGCTGAATCAATTCGTGAAATGGAAACACGCCTTGACGAACAGGTCAAAGCTAACGTGAAACTTCAAAAACGTCTAGACGAATCTGCAAAAACTGTTATTCTGAAAAATATTTCAGAAGGATTGGCAGATACTCAGAAGGACAAATTAGCAGCACTCGCTGAGGGTGTTGAGTTTACAACCGAAGAAGAGTTCTCTAAGAAAGTGAAAACTATCAAAGAGTCTTACTTCAAGGAAGGAACTGTAACTCAAAGTGAGGTTGCAGACGAAACTCCAGTAGAAGGTGTTGACAATGACTTGAATCCAGCAATGGCAAGTTATGTTGATGCAATGAATCGCTGGAATACATAATATCAAATTAAAAACTTTTTAAGAGTATAAACGAAATGTTTAATTCAAAAGCTCTAACAGAAAAGTGGTCACCTGTTCTAAGTCATGAAGGTGCTGGCACCATTAAGGACAATTATAGAAAGGCAGTTACTGCTGTATTGTTAGAAAACACAGAAAATCAAATACGTGAAGAGCGTGGAATGATCAACGAAGCATCCAACACAGTTGGTGCTATTGGTGACGCAGGACTATCTGGTTCAGGTCTTACAACTAAGACTGGTGGATTAGCTGGATTTGACCCTGTAATGATCAGCCTCATCCGTCGTGCAATGCCTAACCTTGTTGCATATGACATTTGTGGCGTTCAACCAATGTCTGGTCCTACAGGACTTATCTTCGCAATGAAGAGTCATTATCAGCAAAATGGTTCAGCACTTAGAGCTGGTAACGAAGCACTCTTCAACGAACCAGATACAAACTTCTCTGGTAACACTCAGGGACCTGCAGCATTTAATGACCCAGTTGCTCCTCTTGGAGACGGTGGTGCTACTGATGCTAACCCTGCACTTCTTAACGATACATCTGGTGGTGGTACAACTGCTGGTAACTACGAGCGTCAAGCTGGTAACATCGCAAGAGAAGATGCTGAAGCATTAGGATCTGGATCTACTCTCTTTAACGAGATGAGCTTCAGTATAGAGAAGACTTCTGTTACTGCAAAGACTCGTGCTTTGAAAGCAGAATACACTCTAGAACTTGCTCAGGACTTGAAAGCTATTCATGGTCTTGATGCAGAGCAAGAACTTGCTAACTTACTTTCTAGTGAGATCCTTGCTGAAATCAACCGTGAGGTTGTTAGAACTGTTTATACAGTTGCTAAGTCTGGTGCACAAAACAACGTTGCAAACGCTGGTGTATTTGACCTAGACGTAGACAGTAATGGAAGATGGTCAGTTGAGAAATTCAAAGGACTTATGTTCCAAGTTGAAAGAGATGCTAACGCAATCGCACAGCAAACTCGTAGAGGAAAGGGTAACTTCATCGTCACATCTGCTGACGTTGCTAGTGCTCTAGCTATGAGTGGTACTCTTGACTACTCTTCAGGTCTTAATGGTGCTGGTGGTCCTTCCATTGGTGACGTTGATGACACTGGAAACCTACTTGTAGGTACAATGAACGGACGCATCAAGGTATACGTTGACCCTTATTCTGCTAACGTTAGTGATACTCACTACTACGTTGTAGGATACAAAGGTACTTCACCTTATGACGCTGGACTGTTCTATTGCCCATACGTTCCCCTACAAATGCTCAGAAGCATTGACCCATCTACCTTCCAGCCCAAGATTGGCTTCAAGACTAGATACGGTATGGTTGCTAACCCATTCGTTCTTAACGGATCTACACCTGATGCTGAAGCTCTTACTCATAATAAGAACCAGTATTACAGACGTGTACGTGTTGCAAACCTTACTTAATAAAGGTTACGCATATAAATTTAGACCTCCCAGAAATGGGGGGTCTTTTTTTATATAATAAATAAGGGTAATAGTAGTCGTTAAATGCTTCAAAAGATTCTTCTATTTGCATCACCAATATTGTCTGCTGCTAGTATAGCTACGGTTATAGCAGTTAAGTCATGGAAAAAGAAGAAGCTTCCAAATATTCATATAGAATTTGAAGATGATGACGATGATTATAGTGGTGGACCAGGTGAAGGACCGTATTGGTGGTACACTGACAAATAATTTATAGGGAAATATAAATGTCTGCAGAATGGTATAAGGAACAACCTGCTAATAGGAATTTTTTAAATCCTATTGGATATATCCTCAAACTAGAAAAGTTTGCAGGAGTAGATTTCTTTTGTCAATCTGCAAACGTTCCTGATGTAGCAATGCCTACAACAGAAGTCGCTTCTCCTTTTAGAAATTTACCTATAGTACCTGGTGGTGGAATTACATTTGGAGATTTTACGGTAAACTTTATTGTTGATGAAGAGCTAAAAAATTATAACTCACTCCACAAATGGATGAGGAATAATGGAAACGCAGATGAGATGAAAGGACCTTCAACACCAGAGTATAGCGATGGTCAATTACATATAGTTACTAGTGCATATAACCCAGCTTTTATTGTAGAGTTTAGAGATTTGTTTCCAGTTGCCTTGACAGGACTGCAGTTTGATGCTACAGTATCAGATATAGAATACATTACTGCTCAAGTTACATTTAAACATCAGCAGTTTTTCTTACGTGATAAGAACCTTCAACCATTAGCATGAGTACAGACTCCATATTAATTGGCGATTGCCGTGAAACATTAAAAACATTACATGCACAAATAACAACTGGTATTGCAAAGAGACCTCGTATGTGTGTAACTTCTCCTCCTTATTATGGGTTGAGAGATTATGGTGGAGAAAATTCACAAATTGGTATGGAGCAATCTCCAGAAGAATACATTCAACAGTTAGTTGAAGTATTCAGATCAGTACGTGATGTCTTAACTGATGATGGTACACTATGGGTAAATATTGGAGATTCTTATTACAATTATAGAAGTGATGGTAACTATCCTAAACAAACAGTTGCTAAGACTAGACAAGATCTACCTATGCATACACCTGTTAGAGCTAATAAACTAGAAGGTTATAAGAGTAAAGATTTAATAGGTATACCATGGATGTTAGCATTTGCATTGAGAGCAGATGGATGGTATCTACGTCAGGATATTATATGGCATAAACCTAACCCTATGCCAGAGAGTGTGAAGGATAGATGCACTAAGGCACATGAATATATTTTCTTACTGAGTAAGAGTAAGTATTATCATTACGACCATGAAGCAATTAAAGAGAAAGCTGTTGGTGAAAGATGGGGTGGTAACACTCCTATTAATATGGATAATACTAAGGATGTTGACAATCAATTTAGTGGTTTAACTAGACCACGTAAGATGGTTTACGATAAGAGAAATAAGAGATCAGTGTGGAAAGTAAATACTAAACCTTATAAGGGAGCTCACTTTGCTGTATTCCCTGAGGAACTTATTGAACCATGTATTCTTGCAGGTAGTGAAAAAGGAGATATTGTTTTAGATCCTTTTATGGGATCAGGTACTACTGCTGTAACAGCGAAGACTCATGGGAGACATTATATTGGTTGTGAATTACACGAACGTTATGCAGAACTAATACAGAAACGATTAGGTGAAAGATCATTTGCAAGGTTAGAATTTGTATGAACTTTGAATCCATTAGAAATAAATTTGATAAGATGAGAGAAGACTGGGCAGAAGATTCTGCTGTTGACTTTCAATTTAAGAATAAGCAATACAGTGCTGATCTAGGGCAACTTGCTTTAGACATCCCTTTTCAACATAATAAATACTTAAACCATTACACTGACACATCACAGATCAAGACTTCTCTTGAGTTTGAAATTCGTAAATTGGTTAAAGAAAAGCGTGAGTATTATTCTGGTGAAGCAGATGCTAAAACTTATGCTCTTAAACCATTTGGAGGTAGTATTAAAACCTCTGAAAAAATGAGAACTTATCTTGAGGCAGATGATGAAATCATCAACCTTGAAGCTAAGATCAAGTACCTAGACCAAATGTTACACTGGTTGGATCAGGTAATGAAACAGATTTCAAATAGAGGATTTCAGATTAAAAGTGCCATTGAATGGGAGAAATTTATTAATGGACAATAATGACACATCTTTCTATAAAGAAGAAGAATGAAGTATATATAAAAATTTCTTCTCCTGAAGAACATGTGCATAAAGAACTGTCTGATTACTTCACGTTTGAAGTACCAGAAGCAAAGTATTTAAAACGTAATCCAAGATACAAATATTGGGATGGAACTATTCGTCTGTACTCTCCAGCTACAGGCGAACTTTATCATGGATTAATAAATCATTTACAATCATGGGCTGACGATCATCAGTATACCATGAATTATGAAACAGATGATTGGTATGGTGACATTCTTGAGAAGAATGATTATGTGTCACCACCTGCTGTACAGCATTTTATGGAGAAAATTTCTCCCAAAATAAAACCTCGTGGATACCAGATAAAAGGTGTCTACGAGGCTTTAAAAAATAATCGTAAGTTATTACTTTCCCCAACGGGATCTGGTAAATCTCTTATGATCTACTCCCTCGTCAGATACTACACTGCTACCAGCAAGAAGACGCTCATCGTCGTTCCTACTACGTCCTTGGTAGAACAAATGGTTAACGACTTCGTTGACTATGGATGGAATGCGGAAGACCATGTTCATAAAATTTATAGTGGTAAGGATAAAAATACAGATAAACCTGTTATCATTTCAACGTGGCAATCTATTTACAAGTTTCCCAAGAGATACTTTGATGATATAGATTGTGTGATTGGAGATGAAGCACACTTGTTTAAGTCTAAATCATTAACAGGTATAATGACTAAGCTTCATAATGCTAAGTATAGGTTCGGTTTTACTGGAACCTTAGATGGAAGCAAGACTCATAAGTGGGTATTAGAAGGGTTGTTCGGTAAGTGCGAACGAGTTACCACTACTGATGGACTTATAAAATCTGGATACCTTTCTAATTTTAGGATCAAAATACTATTGTGTCAACATGAACCTCAGCATATGGAGACATATCATGATGAGATGGAATATCTAGTTAATCATAAGGGAAGAAATAATCTTATTAAAAACCTTGTTAAAGACCTAGATGGTAATACCCTAGTGCTATTTAACTACGTAGAAAAGCATGGGGATCCACTTTATGAGTTAATAAATACTAATATAGATCCTGAACGAAAAATCTTTTTCGTACATGGTGGCACCGATGTACAAGATAGAGAAGAAGTTAGACAGATTACGGAGCTAGAAAACAATGCAGTCATTATTGCGTCTTACGGTACTTTCTCTACTGGCATTAATATTAAGCGGTTGCACAATATCATATTTGCGTCGCCTAGTAAATCCCGCATTAGAAACCTTCAATCCATTGGTAGAGTCTTACGTAGAGGGGAAGGAAAGACTTTAGCAACACTCTATGATATAGCAGATGATATAGGCGGTCAGAATTATACACTACGACATCTTAACGAACGAGTTAACATATACAATGATGAGAACTTTAAGTATGAAGTTATAAAAATAAATCTTAGGGAAGATAAATGACACCAGAAGAATTAAAAGAAGAAGACTTTCTAGCAACAGTTAAGCTAGTCTCTGGTGAAGAGATAGTGGCTAGAGTATGTTACTTACCAGACGAAGACAAAGTATTATTAGAAAATCCTTTACAAGTAGAGCACGCTAAAACTAGAAAAGGTGATCTAGAAATATCTGGATTCTCTTTTAAAGAATGGATGTCTGCTACCTTTGATCAAATGTTTATTATTAATAGAGATCATATAATTACTATGTCTGAACTAGGAGCTCCTATTATTGATTTCTATGAAAAGACTATGAAGAGATTAGAGAATGGAAAATCTCTAACTGGCAGAGGTAATAAATTACCTAGAACCTCTGGTTATCTTGGATCTATAAATCAGACCAAGAAGAACTTAGAAGATATATTTAAAAAAAGCTAGAACCATCCTTGAACCCTTGACAGAGTTAGTCTACTGATTTTCTGAGGATGTGTCAAGCCCCCTAGACAAATTCCTTTATATGTGTTACACTTAATGCATGATAATGGTACAAACCATGGCACCAGCAGTAATGAAAAGAAAAAAGACTGAATACTACGTCAACAATAAAGAGTTCCTTGCAGCGATTACTGACTATCGGCACATGGTTCATGCTGCCAGAGATTCAGGTAAACCGAGACCTCGTGTAACCAATTACTTAGGCGAGTGTTTTTTAAAGATTGCAACACATCTATCATACAAGCCAAACTTTGTTAACTATATGTTCCGTGAGGATATGATATGTGATGGCATTGAAAACTGTTTACAGTACATAGATAATTTTGATCCAGAGAAATCTAAGAATCCTTTTGCATACTTTACACAGATTATATACTATGCATTCTTGAGACGAATACAAAAGGAGAAAAAGCAATTAGAAATTAAAGGTAAGATATTAGAACGTTCTGGTTATGATGAGGTAATGCATTCTGATAAGTATGATGGTGCTATGTCAGGTATGAATGCTTCTTATTCTGATATGACTGGTATCAAAGAAAACATTGAAACTAAAATGAATCGCTAATGGAAGAAGAACATTTACCAGAACATATTAATAATCTTTGGGAAGACATGGATCGTCTCAATGCATTGTATGAAGAACTTATGTGGCCATATGATGTTCAGCTAGAGTTCAAAGCAGATTATGAAAATAATCGTATTATTATAAAACCGTATGAATGTGAGTGAAAATTATAATGCACTACAACGTGGTTTGCATTTTGTTAGAAAGATAAGAGAGTCATCTCCACACAAAAGACACAAATTTTTTATTAAAGAATCTTTACTCAACTATGAAGATAGCAGTAATAACTGATCAACATCTTGATGGACGTAAGGGTTCTCTTGCGTTCTGGAACTACTGGCAAAAATTTTATGATGAGATATTTTTCCCTACTCTTCAGCGAGAAGGTATCACTACAGTCTTTGATCTGGGTGACACTTTTGATAACAGAAAGTCTGTGGACTTTAATACTCTTAATCGCATTAAGACAAATTATTTTGACAGACTTAAAGGGTTTGATGTACACATGATTCTTGGGAATCATACAACGTACTATAAGAACACTAATAAGATTAATTCACCAGAACTTCTTCTAGAAGAGTATAGAAATATAACCATCTATACAGAACCAAAAGATATAAAGGTAGGTGGACAAAAATTCTTGATGATGCCATGGATTAATTCTGGAAATAAGAAGCAAGCTTTGGAATCAATGGAAGAGTCTGATGCCAATGTGATGTGTGGTCATCTTGAGTGTGATGGTTTTGAAGTCACACCTGGAATGCATTTTGATGGTGGATTTAATGTAAGTGATTTTAAAAAGTTTAAACGTGTATGGTCAGGACATTTTCATCATAGATCAAAGAGAGGAAATGTTCAATACCTAGGCAACCCTTATCAGATGTTCTGGAATGATTACAAGGATACTCGTGGGTTTCATATCTATGATACTGAAACTGATAGACTCAGATTTGTGGAGAACCCCTTTGAAATATTTCAAAAGCTTTACTACAACGACATTGAATCAGACTACAACAAATACGATGTGTCTGATTATAGAGAGCAATTTGTTAAACTCATCGTTGAAGAGAAACGTGACTACCAAATGTTTGAAACACTGGTTGATCGTTTATACAATGTAGGAGTACATGATGTTAAAGTTGTTGAGACATTAATCAATACAGATGATGTTGATGATGCAGATCTTGAGACTAAAGACACCATGACACTACTCAATGAATACATTGATGAAGTAGAGATCTCCGTAGATAAAACTGCTCTCAAGACTCTAATGAGATCACTATATATGGAAAGCTGTGAAGTTGTCTAATGTTCGTCCTAACTCTACAGAATAAACCTGATGGAGTATATTCCGTATGGGATGAATCTGAGAATCGTGTCATACCAATTTTTCTTCATCCAGATGACGCAGACAGATATCTTATGATGATGCCTCCCGAAGAAGGATATCCTCCTATGGAGGTTGTAGAAATGGAAGACCATGTTATAATAGGGGCGTGTCAAGAACGTGGACAACGTTTTTCTATAATCACCCCTGATGATTTTTTAATACCACCTGATGATACTACTGCTATAGAATGATAATTTTTGAAAAAGTTCGTTGGAAGAATTTCCTTTCTACTGGCAACACCTTTAGTGAAATTAATCTAACTAATTACAGAACAAATTTAATAGTCGGTGCCAATGGTGCTGGTAAGTCAACCATCTTAGATGCGTTGACCTTTTCCTTGTTTGGGAAACCATTTAGAAAAATCAATAAAGGAATGTTGGTTAATAGTATCAATGAAAAAGATACTATTGTTGAGATAGAATTTAGTATTGGTAAGTCAAGCTATAAAGTTATTCGTGGTATCAAACCTAATAAGTTTGAGATCTATTGCAATGGAACTCTATGGGATCAAGAATCTAGTGTAGCAGAACAACAAAAGAATTTAGAGAAGAACGTATTAAAATTAAATTATAAATCATTTACACAAATTGTTGTACTAGGTTCCAGTACCTTTGTTCCTTTCATGCGTCTTCCTACTACACAACGTAGAGAGATCATTGAGGATATATTAGATATTAAAGTATTCTCTACAATGAATCTATTGCTTAGAGATAAAGTTAGAGAAAATAATGACGAGGTAAAAAATGTTGATTATGAATTAGAACTATTAAGAGATAAAATTGATTTACAGAAACAGCATATGCTTACTCTTGAGAAGAGAACTAAGGATGAGATTGATAGGAAGAAAGAAAAGATAGAAGAATATAAGGAAACCGAATCAAAAGCTAATAAAGATATAGAATTGTTAACAGTTGAAATCGGAAATCTTAATAAAGAAATGCAGGAGTATCAAAAATCAAATGCGAAATTAAAAAAATTAAACACTTATCTTATAAAACTACAAGGTAAATTGCAGACATGCAAGAAAGAACATAGTTTCTTTGAAGATAACCACGTATGTCCTACCTGTACACAAGAACTGTCACATGAGTTTCGTCAGGATAAGTTGACAGAAGGTAAAGATAAGTTGGATGAAATGACTGTAGGTGAAGATGAATTAGTTAAAGCTATACATGAAGAAGAGATTAGGTTTGAAAAGTTTACTGAGTTATCTACAGAAGTAAATAATTTAAACACTAATGTTAGTCAATCTAACTATCAGTTAATGACTATTCGTAAACAGATTGATTCTATCAATGAAGAGATTAATGAATTACAATCTGATAATGTAGATAGAAAAGCAGAGTTTGTAAAACTAGAAGAATTGGTTAAAGGTAAGAAGACTTTAACTAAGTTGTCAGCAGATCTTAAAGAGGATCGTGCTGTACTTACTACTGCAAATCAATTGCTTAAAGATAACGGTATTAAAACTAGAATCATTAAGACATACCTTCCTAAAATGAATAAGATGATTAACGAATTCTTACAAAAGATGGAGTTTTATGTCAATTTCACCCTTAATGAGAACTTTGAAGAAATAATTAAGAGTAGGTATCGTGATATTTTTTCCTATGACAGTTTCTCGGAAGGAGAAAAAGCTCGCATTGATATTGCTCTTCTACTCACTTGGCGTTCTATTGCTAAGCTTAAGAATAGCGTGGACACTAACTTATTAATCTTAGATGAAATCTTTGACGGATCGCTTGATCAGTCTGGTACTTCTGATCTGGGTTGGATCTTACGTAATTTTGACGATAGCACTAAAGTTTTCGTAATCTCCCACAAGCAGAACTTAGACGATAAATTTGACAGAACTATTACTGTTGAAAAAGAAAAGAACTATTCTGTTGTCCATGAGACAGTTAACGAAGTGACACATGGACTGGTTGGCTAATCATATTATGCGTTATACTAAGTATACAAACAAGGAAACGCATGTACTCTACCAACCAACAAGAAATTAAAGGAAACCTTGCTAAACTTCTTGCAACTGAGAATCTAGTTGTAGAGAGTAAGAAAGTTCCAACAGCATCTTTTGATGTTGATAGTCGTGTGCTTGTTCTTCCCTTATGGGATAAAGCAAGCAACGTTGTATATGATATGCTAGTCGGTCATGAGGTTGGACATGCATTGTTCACACCAAATCAACAACTTGATAGTGAGTGCCCTAGAGATTATGTTAATGTAATTGAAGATGCTCGTATTGAGAAGTTGATGAAGCGTAAGTATCCTGGTCTTAAGAAGAGTTTTGCTGGTGGATATAAAGAACTTAATAATGATGATTTCTTTGGTATTGCTGGAGAAGATTTATCTACATTTACTTTAATTGATCGTATCAATCTTCATTTTAAATGTGGTGCTGATGCACTTATTCCTTTTGAAGAGGATGAGAAAGTATTTGTTCAACGTACAGAAGATGTAGAAACATTTGAAGAAGTTCTTAAAATCGCAAAAGACGTTTATAGTTTACAACAGAAAAAGAACGAAGAAGAATCACATCCTATATTTGATAACAGTGGTGAAGAAGATGAAGACTTTACACCACCAGAATTCCCACAAGGTGAATCTGAATCAGAAGGAAAAGAAGATGGTGACAACGAAGACTTTAAAGTTACTAGATCAACTTCTTCACCTGATCAAGACCTTCTAGATCAACTAGAAGATGCTATGTATGAAGAGGGTGATAGTGATGGTTATGGTGGTAATAATGATGGTGATATTGTTCGTACACAAGAAGAGTTTGAACGTAAGTCTGAGAGATTATCTAGTGAATCTTATAATGATGCAACATATGTTGAAATTCCAGATACAGTTCCACTAGATAGACACATAGCTGATTGGACAGATGTCCATGATTGGATTGATCAAGTTAATGTAGATACTGTTGCAGCAGGACATTACGAAGAAGTTGATATAGAATATCGTGAGTTTCGTAAGCAATCTCAAAAGGAAGTAAACTATCTTGTTAAAGAGTTTGAGTGTAAAAAATCTGCTGATGCTTACGCTCGTGCTGGTGTTGCTAAGACAGGAGTTCTTGATACTTCTAAACTCCATACTTACAAATACAACGAAGATCTCTTTAAAAAGATAACAGTAGTTCCTGATGGTAAAAACCATGGCATGATCTTTCTTTTAGATTGGTCAGGTTCTATGGCATATGAAATTCTTCCTACAGTTAAACAGTTAATTAAATTGACTTCTTTCTGTAAGAAAGTTCAAATCCCATTTGAAGTATATGCTTTTACCAATGAGTGGGTAATCGCTCAACGTGCTATTGATAATGGTGGAGAGTATGATTTCGGTACACGTTACTATGGTGCTGAGTATGGTTGTGATCATGAAGGAATTGAAAAGAATAAAATTTTCATAGATCCTAGATTTTTCCATCTTGTTAATTTCATTTCATCACGTAGTAATGCACGTGAGTATGAGAGACAGTGTAAGAATCTGTATCGTGAAGCAAACTATTATCATCGTCGTGGTGGTTACGTTAAGTATTCTTCAACTCCAGGATTAGGTCTATCTGGTACACCATTGAATGAAGGTATTATTTTATTAAACTATATCATTCCTAATTTCAAGAGAGACAATGATCTACAGAAAGTTAATATCTGTATATTAACTGATGGAGAAGCTAATCCTAGTGCTTATGGAGCAGCAGTTCATTATACTGATGAAGATGAAAAGATACGTCCACGTCGTTGTGATTACAAAGTAGTTCTTCGTGATCGTAAAACAGGACGTGTATATGGTAACTTCGCATATCAGGAAGAGACTAATATATTCATTCAGCAGTTACAAGATCGTTTCCCTGAAGTTAATGTATTAGGATTTAGAATTCTTGCTGGTAATCAGTTATCTAATTTTGTACATAGATTTGCTCGTAATGTATTTTACGATGATGTACAGAAACAATGGCGAAAGGAAAAATCTGCTATTATTCCTAACCCTGTATCATACACAGCACTATATGCTTTATCAAATAAAGATATGGATGAAGAAGCTGTCTTAGATGTAAATGAAGGTGCAGCAAAAGCAGAAATCTCTCGTGCTTTTAAAAAGATGATTAAGAGTAAAGCAACTAGTAAAAAGATTCTTAATTCATTTATTGATTACGTATGCTAGACCAGTTGGGGAAGTGTCCATTATCTTCCCCATTCTTATCTCAATCCATTATACTTATTACATACAAACAAAAGAAATCCAATGCCAGCTAAGTCCGATTTGACCTCTGCACAATTAGCAGAATACCTAAACAATGAATTTGGTAGAAACATTAATGCAGACCATGTTAAAGTTGCAGCAAAACATTTTGGTGTAAAATATGCAACTGCTACTAAACGCTTACGTGAGTTTTATGTTAAGCGTGGAACATGGAAGCTAACTATCGCAGAAAAATTAGAGAAGACTTATCAGGCACCTGCAGCATTACCTGCTGTTGAAAAAAATCTAGTCCCTGATAAGGATCCAAACTATATTCCTTTTGGTAACTTTGCTGATGTAAAGAAAGTTATTCAATCAAAGATCTTTTATCCTACATTCATTACTGGTATGTCTGGTAATGGTAAGACATTCTCTGTAGAGCAAGCATGTGCTGTTCTTAAGAGAGAACTTATAAGAGTTAACATTACTATTGAAACTGATGAAGATGATTTAATCGGTGGATTCAGACTTGTTAATGGTGCAACTGTATGGCATAACGGACCTGTAGTTGAAGCATTAGAGAGAGGTGCAGTTCTACTTCTTGATGAAGTTGATTTAGCATCTAATAAGATTCTTTGCTTACAATCTGTTCTTGAAGGTAAGGGTTTATTCATTAAGAAGACTGGTCGTTATGTAGAACGTAAACCAGGATTCAACATCATTGCAACTGCTAACACTAAGGGTAAGGGATCTGATGATGGTAGATTCATAGGAACTAATGTTCTTAATGAAGCATTTCTTGAGAGATTTGCTTTAACCTTTGAGCAAGAATATCCTCATGTTAAAACTGAGCAAAAGATTCTTGAGAAGGCAGCAGGTAATCTAGGTGTACTTGATAAGAAATTCTGCGAGAACCTTGCTAACTGGGCAGACATTATTCGTAAGACATTTAACGATGGTGGTATTGATGAAGTTATCTCTACTCGTCGTCTAGTACATGTTATCCGTGCCTTTGCAATCTGGAACAATCGTATGAAAGCTATCAAAGTTTGCGTAAATAGATTTGATGATGAAACTAAGCAGTCATTCTTAGAATTATATGATAAGATAGATGCAGATGTAAACGTAAACGGAGAAGAAAATGGAGAAACCGTTTGATGGATACCTTGGACACATCCTCCGTCTCAAAGACGGTAGGAGTGTCCGTATTGTCGGGGATGGAGGTGAGGAATGGAAAGCAACTCACAGAATTAATGTGGTTGATCTTGACGGAAATCAATTTCAATGTTATCATGGGGATATAGATCATGTATGGAGCGAAAATTGAAGTACAATGAAGGTGAGATCCTTAAAGAGATCTCAGATTATGTGAGTAGTACCTATAGTGCTCACTACAGTAAGAATGGGATTCAAACATTAGATCTCATTGATTCTGTTGGTGATGCTGAAGCATTCTGTAGGTCTAATATTTTGAAATATGCTTCACGTTATGATAGGAAGGGTACAGCACGTAAGGACATCATTAAGATTGCCCATTACGCTATTCTCCTTTTGCACTTTAGTGATAAGCAAGCTAAAGCTAACCAGATTAACGCAAACAACCCTACATCCTTTTCAGTTGATTATGACAAATGAGTAAAGTAACATTATCCAGTAAGACATTAAATGTCCTTAAAAACTTCAGCACCATCAATTCCTCAATCGTCTTTAGAAAGGGATCAACAGTTAGAACGATTAGTAATGCAGAGAACATCCTCGCAAAGTTTACTGGCGAGGAAGTATTTCCTGTGGACTTCGCAATATATGATCTCAGTCAGTTTCTTTCTGGGATCTCTTTGTTTAACGATCCTCAGTTGGAATTCACTAGTGGCGATTTTGTCAGCATTCGTGGGGGTCGCCAGTCTGCTAAGTATTATTTCTCTGATCCTGAGATTACGCTCAAGTCAGCTCCTGAAAAAAATGTAAAATTTCCTGGTTCTGATATAGAGTTCTCTCTTTCTGCAGAAGATTTAGTTGCTTTGCAAAAGGCATCTGCTGTGTACAGTCTACCAGATCTTACATTCTATTCTGAAGATGGATCCACTGACATTAAACTTATCTTACGTGATAAGGAAAATGATACTAGTAATACATATGAACAATCTATTACTGGTTCATCTAATGGAACTTATTCTTTAGATCTTAAGATTGAGAACATTCGTGTTCTACCTGGCAATTATTCTATTAGAGTATCTCAACATCTTATTTCTGAATGGACTAATCAAGATGTTGATCTTTCATATTATATTGCACTTGAACCTAAGTAAATCTTCAGAGAACCCTAATGAGTAAAGAATTTTTATGGGTGGAGAAGTACCGCCCACAAGAAGTTAAGGATTGTATCCTCCCTGATAACATTCTTAATGTGTTTCAGGGTTTTGTTGATCAAGGAGAACTTCCTAATTTATTATTAAGTGGTACTGCTGGTGTTGGTAAGACAACAGTTGCTAAAGCTTTATGTGATCAAATAGGTGCATCTTACATTATTATTAATGGATCTGATGAGGGTAGATTTCTTGACACAGTTAGAAATAGAGTAAGACAATTTGCTACAACAGTCTCATTGACCTCTGGAGCGTCCCACAAGGTCGTTATCATAGATGAGGCAGACAACACAACCAACGATGTTCAACTGTCTCTTAGAACTGCTGTGGAGGAGTTCCATAGTAATTGTAGGTTTATATTTACTTGCAATTTTATTAATAAGATTATTGAACCTTTACATTCTAGATGTACAGTTGTTGATTTTAGAATCAAGACTGGTGAGAAGATGGCATTACAAGGTAATTTCTTCAAACGTTTGAAGTATATTCTTGATGCTGAAAAGGTTGAGTATGAAGATAAGGTTATTGCTAAACTTATTAATCGTTACTATCCTGACTGGCGTAGATTGATTAATGAGTGTCAACGTTATGCTGCTACAGGATCTATAAAGAGTGCAATCTTAGTTGATGTTGCTGACATTAATTTGGATGCACTTCTTGCAAGCTTAAAGAGGAAAGAGTTTACTACAGTTAAGAACTGGGTGGTACAGCATATGGATGGAGATCCTACCATGGTTATGCGTAAGATCTATGATAGTTTGTATGTTGTTTTAAAACCATCTTCTATACCAGAAGCAGTTTTAATCATTGCAAAGTATATGAATAGTATTCCTGTAGTGCCAGATCAAGAGATTAATCTTTTAGCTTGTTTGACTGAGATTATGATGAGTTGTGAATTTAGATGAAGTTAGAAACAGCAAAGAAACTAATATCAAATATAAGATTTGGTCAAACTAGAAATGCTGCGAGAAAAAATAAGGGTCAAGGTTTAACTGTTAAAGATATTGATCTTACTCCTGATGATTTGATCAGGAAGTTTCAAGATCAAGATGGTAAATGTTATTGGTCTGGTATTGCTTTAGATGAAAGTTACAATTACATAACAAGACATCCATTAGCAATATCTGTAGATAGACTAGAGAATAAGAAAGGATACACATTTGATAATGTTGCTCTAACTCTTAGAGTGTTTAATTTAGGGAAAGCTTCATACACAGGAGACTTTTCTGAAGTAGTTGAAATTATTAAGGAATCTTGGACATGCCAACAATAAAATCATTAAAGACACCTTTAAGATATCCTGGTGGTAAATCTAGAGCAGTATCTAAACTGTTTCAGTATATACCAGATCTTAATAACCATAAAGAATTTCGTGAACCATTCTTAGGTGGTGGTTCAGTAGCATTAGAAATTACAAAGAGGTATCCTAATATATCAATATGGGTCAATGACTTATATGAACCTTTACACAATTTCTGGTCTGAGCTACAACATAACGGACAAGATCTTCAAGATGCTATTTGGTCTTTGAAGAATAAACATCCAGATAGAGTAACTGCCAGAGAATTATTTAATAAATCAAAAGAAGATATTAATGATGAAGAAAAATCAAACCTTGCTCGTGCCTGCTCTTTTTATATCGTTAACAAGTGTTCCTTTAGTGGTCTTACTGAGTCTTCCTCGTTCTCCCCACAAGCATCTGAATCCAACTTCTCCTTTAGAGGAATTGAACGACTTAGCGAATATTCCGAACTCATCCAAAGTTGGACTATAACAAATCTTTCATACGAGAGAATGTTATCTGATGAGAAAGATACATTTGTTTATTTGGATCCACCATATGATATAAAAGATAATTTATATGGTAAGAAGGGTGCAATGCATAAAGGATTTGATCATGATGTATTTGCAGAAGAATGTGACCGATTTACTTCTCCTATGTTGATCTCATATAATTCTGATCAGATTGTTAAGGATCGTTTCAACGAGTGGACAGTTAGGGAATTTGCACACACTTACACCATGCGGTCTACAGGATGCTATAATAAAGAACAAGCAAAGAGGAAGGAGTTAGTCCTTTTAAATTATGAAATGTGAAGTAAAACTCTATGTCGCTGGATCAGTCTTTGTAGAGACTGTACAGGCACGTAATTATGAAGAGGCACGTCAGGTGGCTCTTGCTAGAAATCCTAATGCTAGGGTAGTTGGTGTTAACGCAGTATTCACATGAAGATAGATACACAAGGGATGAGTCTTCCCCTTGATCCTAATTACAAAGAGAAGACACCATTAGAAGAACAGCAGAGACAACTTCCTAGGGCAACTATTACTCCTAGGAGGTTGTTTACTCACACATATGTTAAGGAGCTAAAGATCCTTATAAATGAAGTATTGGATGAGAGAGAAGGTAAGACTGGTGTATCATATTTTGATACAGAACAGTTTAAACATCTTATTGATGATCCTGAACCTCCATACAAACCTTGGCAACACAGTTCACAATATAGATTGGATGAGTTACAAGAATGAGAACACAAAATAAAGAAAATTACTACTACGTTTTCTGGGTAGTAGCAATGGTAGCATTTATTGTACCTCAAGTGTTCACTGCTTATGGCATTCTTAAAATAGTAGAGTATTTACAATGAGTAACACATTCACCTTCAGTGATGAAGAGCTATTGTGTTTGCAAGTGTGTTTACAAAATGCACCATGTCCATATGACATAGGCAAGAAGAAATTAGTATCTGAAATTGAAGATAAGATAGGTAAACCACCTGTAGTGGAATATGAACCATTACTGTTGCCTAAGTATGACTTAACAAAATATGGAATAACAGACTAATGAGATTAACACAAGAAGTTATTGACAAGATTGCTGTCCTAATGCAACACACTAAAATGAATGGTGATGTTAATTGGAAGGATGGTGATGAGATAGATGTCTGCTTAGGTGGACATTTTGCAGGTGATAAATTTATTTCTATTATTAATAGGACTAGAAGTAATACTACGAAACATGTATCTACAAACGCTGAAAAACCAGTCAGTTAATGTTTAGATTTTATAATTAAAAATAGTAGGTTTATTATGAATTACGGTAGTATGTTTAAAGTAGTATCTCTTAATGAGGGTGCTATGGACATAGTGAACAAGGCATTGAATAGTGAACTAGAACCTGCTGAAGCTTCTCTAGTACAGGGAAGTCAATATCAAGAAGATGTTCGTAAGAGTACGAACACTTGGGTACAAGATGCAGATGTCATCAAAATGTTTGGTGATATTGTTTTGGAAGTTAATCGTTCTGCTAGGTGGAATTTAAACATTACAGGTTGTGAAGCAATACAGTATGCAACATATACCGAAGGTGATTATTTTAAATGGCATGTAGATCAATTTCCAGAGATTGAAAATAACATGACTAGAAAGATAAGCATGAGTCTTTTTCTTTCTAACCCTGATGAATATCAAGGAGGTGAATTGGATCTTGAAGTTTATGGACCTGACGCTTATCCAGAAAGACACAAAACATTTAGGTGTTTGAAAGGAGAAGCATTATTCTTTCAGTCAGATTATTGGCATAGAGTACGTCCTGTAAAATCAGGAGTCAGAAAATCATTAGTAGCGTGGTTCTTTGGACCACCTTTTGATAAATCCACTATGGATTTTGCCCCTCAGTTTAAGTAACTATCATGAGACTAGGAGTCATGTGTTCTGGAGAAGGAACTAACTTCCAGAACTTAATTACATACCCACAAATGAAACATGAGATTGTGTTGATGATACACAATACAAAGAAGTGTGGTGCTACTGCACGAGCAGCAAAGTATGGTATCCCTCATTGTAGGCTAGCACATAAAGATGAAGATTCTATGATCAAACTCTTTGAAGCATATCGTGTGGATCTTATAGTTCTTGCAGGTTACATGAGAGTGATTAAGAATCCATCTAAGTTCCCTGCTCCTATGATAAATGTACACCCATCACTACTTCCTAAGTACAAGGGTTTACATGCAGTAGAACAAGCATTAGAATCAGGTGATACAGAAACAGGATGTACTGTCCACTATGTTAATGAAGAGCTTGACGGTGGTGCTATAATAGACAGATCAGTAGTTCCTATTTGTACTGGTGATACTGTAGAGACACTAACTCAACGTATTCAACGGGCAGAGTATAGACTTTTACCAATGGTTATTAACAATTATGAAAGCGAAAGCAGCATTACGAAAAGCATTAGAGCAACCATGGCTCTATAACGAAGAAGAATTAAAAAAGATTCAAGATAAATTAAGTGATCTTGAAGAAGAAGGTGTGCAGGAATTATGGCATCGCCGTACTACTATGGGGTTTTCTAATTTACCACAGGAGTTATTGAATGAATAATATAGGATTAGAAGTTGTCTTCTGGACATCGTTATCAATTTATCTTTTAGCAAAGTTTGGTGTATTTAAAAAATGAGATTTAAAGCACTAGTTAATGTTAGGTTGAGAGGTTCTGTATCAGATGCTGCTGGTAATGCAGTAATGAATAATACTAAAAGGGTTGCCCCTCAACTTGAACCTCATTTGTTGAGGATTGGTAAGTGTATTGATTTATGGTTTGATGCAGAAGACTATGAAACAGCAGAGAAAGAGTTATTTAAACTCAGTGATTTGTTGTTGTCAAATACTGTAATAGAAGATTGGAGTTATGAACTCTGTGAAACCGAAGAGACTGGCATTGGAAATATATCTAATGATAATGCTGGCACATCAAAACACCACTTGTTTGAATGATTAAAATATGGAGGATATGGAAGTATGCATTGGGTAGCTTCTCTGACGAAAAAACTGAACCCTACGACGGCTACGTTGTTCTGGTACGTTCTGTTATTTTCATATCTTATCTCATCACTAACTGTTTTATTATTAGCGGAGTAATTCGCCACTGGAATAATGTACCAACTAAAAGATTACCTATACAGCATCAATCAATCCAAGAAAAACATTTTAGATGATGACCCTGATGCTGCTAGAAAGTATCCAGCATATGTAATTAATCGCTGCCTTTCTTCTTTTATGGATACGGTTTTGTTCGCAAATGAAATGAACAAGAATCCAAACATACCAAAGAAGATGCAATATGATTTTTTAATAAATAGTGTGAAACCGAGGAAGAGATTCTCTCCTTGGACTAGGAAAGATTCTATTGATTGTCTTGACATAGTTAAAGAGTATTATGGTTATAATGACGATAAAGCACTCCAAGCTCTCAGGGTTCTCACCAAGGATCAACTAGATATTATTAAAAAATCATTGAGCAAAGGTGGTAACAATGGCAGGTGAAATTGAATTTGACTGGAAACAAACCGATATGGTTGAAGTCAGTCTTAACGAACCAGATGATTTTCTGAAGGTGAGAGAGACCTTAACAAGGATTGGTGTAGCATCTAGAAAGGAAAAGAAGATATATCAGTCGTGTCATATTCTTCATAAACAAGGTAGATATTATATCGTACACTTCAAGGAACTCTTCGCACTTGATGGAAAGAAAACAAATTTATCAACAAACGATATTCAAAGAAGGAATAGAATAGTACAGTTATTAGTTGATTGGGGATTAGTAAATATTGAAGATGTTAGTAAGACAAAAATTTCTGATCTTGCTCCCCTTAATCAAATAAAAGTTCTTTCATTTAAAGAGAAGAATGATTGGACTTTAGAATCCAAATATAATATTGGAAGAAAGAAACAAGAAGTAGAATAAACCGTAGTTTTTAAACGGGTTTCACGTACCGTTCTTTAATGAGTTACATGTATAAGTAATAGTGTGATGCCTTAGGGGTCACACAAACATACGTCGCTCAAGGAGGACACTACAATGGTCACATTTGACTGGGAAACCTATGCCCCATACATGATAGGTTTTGATAATGAAATCAATAGAATCAACAGACTCTCAGCTTTCGCATCAGGTGGAACAAATTACCCACCATACAACATCATTACTGGATCTGATAATAGAACCATATTGGAAGTTGCTCTTGCAGGATTCGCAAAAGAAGATATTGAAGTTGCAACAGAAGAAAACATCTTAACGATTAGATCTTATCCTAAAGAGAAAGCAGAAGTAAAGTATACTCATAAAGGAATTGCTACTAGATCCTTTAGTAAGAGTTGGCAATTAGGAGAAGACACTGAAGTTGAGAGTGTAGATTATAAAGATGGTATGCTGACTATTACTATACAGAAAATCATACCAGAAGAAAAGCAGAAGAAGATTTGGTTCTCAGGAAACAAAGAACTAGAAGCTTCTAAATAAACACATAGTAAGAGAGCAACTGGCAATCAGTTGACTCTCTTCTTTTTTGGTGTTATAATAAACGTAATCTTAGATTGAATATGGCAGTATCAGTAGTTACATTAAAAACTGGTGATCGTGTTATTACTGAGTTGAAGGAGATCTTTAACTCTGAAGAAGATGACAAACAAGGAATCTGTCTTCTCATGGAGGATCCATATATTCTCAATCTTGACAGTGGTCAACCACAATATTTAACTGAACAGCATGGTATGGAATACCAAGTTAGATTCAGTAAGTGGAATCCATATAGTGCAGATTGGCAATTTAAAGTTCCATATGATATGGTAATGACAATCAGTAAACCAGAACCAGGCTTGGAAAATGCTTGGAAAGAAAAAGTATCACAAATTAAGCGAGAATCAAATAATGACGACAACTCCTAATCAAGTACCACCAGCAGGTGAGGGTGTAGGTCAACCTATTCAACTTAAAACTAATCATAATGTTCGTATCGTAAATCTTGATACAGGAGATAATATTCTCTGTATTTTTGGTGAGGTTCGTACTGAAGATGAAGCTAATAAAGTTATCGGATATCGTATGATGTATCCATTCAAACTTACATTAGGTGAAGTTAATGAAGATGGTACTATACCTATCAATTACACTAGATGGTGTCCTTTCTCTCCAGTAGAAGAGCATCGTCTTGGTGGAGAACATATAATTAGTGTTGTTTATCCAGATGGTAATATTCTAGATAACTTTGTTGCTAGATTAAATCAAATTGGTGTAAATGACGATCAAATATTCTGGAATGAGGAGGAAGGACCAAATGGAAATACAGGCGAACCTACTGAGGTTGAGCAACCAGTGGATAATAGCACAGGTGAGTGAGATGGAGGGTGACACCTTACCAGGTGACCCTGATTGTATACTTAATGATCCTTTTGTGTTAGACTTAGAAGGTAATCTGAGTAGTTGGCCAGAATTTTCTGATGACCGTGAGGTCGCAGTTAGATCTACTGACCTTACTACTATAGTTGATCCAAGTAAGGAATTACTTGCTCGTTATATTAAAGCACTTGAATGAAGTTCTACACAAACGTTGAACAAGCTGGCAATCGTTTGCTAGTTCGTGGTTATGAAAATGGTAACAGATATAGCGTGAGGGTTCCTTTTAACCCCACGCTATTTTTGCCTTCAAAGAATTATTCTGATTGGAAGACGTTAGAAGGTGAATGTGTAGAACCACATAAGTTTGGTTCTATTACTGAAGCACGTGATTTTGTAAAGAGATATAAGGAAGTACCTGAGTTTGAAATACATGGTAATACTAGATTTTTATATCAGTACATCACAGAGAAACATCCTGAGTTTATAAAATTTGATAGCAGTAAAATTCGTGTCTTTAATATTGATATTGAAACTGCTGCAGAGAATGGGTTCCCTGATATAGAATCTGCTGATCAGGAGATACTTGCTATCTCTATTAAGGATAGTTTCTCTGGTAGGATTACAGTCTTTGGAGCTAGACCATTTAATAACACCCATGAAGATGTAGATTATATGCACTTCAGGACAGAGGAAAGTATGTTAGGTGCTTTCCTTGAGTTTTGGCAATCAAATTATCCTGATGTTGTTACAGGATGGAATGTACAGTTGTTTGATATGCCGTACATTGCTAATCGTATTAATAGAATTCTTGGTGAGAAGTTTACTAAACTATTATCACCTTGGAAACTTGTATCTCAACGTGAGATTTATATTAAAGGACGTAGACAGTTTGCTGTAGATACACTTGGTATATCTACGTTGGATTATCTTGAATTGTATAAGAAGTTTACGTATCAGAATCAAGAGAGTTATAGATTAGATTATATTTGTAGTGTAGAACTAGGAGAAAAGAAACTAGATCACTCTGAGTATGATACATTCAAAGAGTTCTATGAGAAGGACTGGCAGAAGTTCATTGATTATAATATACATGACGTTCGTTTGGTGGATAAACTAGACGATAAGATGAAACTGCTTGACCTTGCATTCACTATGGCATATGATGCTAAGGTGAATTATGAAGATGTATTTTCACAGGTTAGGATGTGGGACAACTACATCTATTGTGAATTAAATAAGAGAAACATAGCTATCCCACCTAAGAGGGATGCAATCAAAGATGCAAAATACGCAGGAGCTTATGTCAAGGAACCGAAACCAGGATTCTATGATTGGGTGGTCAATTTTGATCTCAATAGTCTGTATCCTCATCTTATTATGCAGTACAATATCTCGCCAGAGACCCTCAGGGAGACTAGACATCCCAGTGCGAGCGTTGAGGGGATCTTAAACAAAGATATAGAACTAGATTCTGAGTTTGCTACATGTGCTAATGGGGCACAGTACAGGAAAGATGTTCGTGGGTTCCTTCCAGAACTTATGGACAAGATGTATAACGAGAGGGTCATCTTCAAGAAGAAGATGATTGAAGCAAAGAAAGCATATGAAAAGAACCCATCTAATGATCTTGTTAAAGAGATCTCTAGGTGTAACAATATACAGATGGCAAAGAAGATCTCTTTGAACTCTGCTTATGGTGCTATTGGTAACGAACACTTTAGATATTATCGTCTCGCAAATGCTGAGGCTATTACGTTATCAGGTCAAGTCTCAATTAGATGGATTGAGAACAAGATGAATGCTTATCTAAATAAACTACTCTCTACAGATAAGACCGATTACGTTATTGCATCTGACACCGACTCAATATATCTTAATCTTGGACCTCTTGTTACTAAATTTTTTAGTAATAAGTCTGGTGATAAGATTCGGATCGTTGAGCTATTGGACAAGATCTGCAAAGATAAGTTGGAACCGTTCATTGATGCCTCGTATCAGGAACTTGCAACGTATGTATCGGCGTATGATCAAAAAATGATAATGAAGCGAGAGAACATTGCTGACCGTGGTATCTGGACTGCCAAGAAGAGATACATATTAAATGTATGGGACTCAGAGGGAGTTAGATATAAAGAACCCAAGATGAAAATCATGGGACTTGAGACTGCTAGATCATCTACCCCTCAATATTTCAGGGATAAATTATATGCAGCTTTCAAGATCATTATCGGCAAAACAAATGATGAACTTATCAATTTTATCAATGATGTCCGAACAGAAACCAGAAAGCGACCCTACGAGGAAGTCGCATTTCCCAGAGGCGTTAACAACCTTGAGAAGTATCGCCACAGAACTGACATCTATAGTAAAGGAACCCCCATCCACGTGAGGGGTGCCTTGTTATACAATTACTATATCAAGAAGCATAACCTAGAACATAAACATCCCTTCATTCAAGAAGGTGAAAAGATTAAGTTTATGTATTTAAAAACTCCTAATCCTATCCATGAGAACTGTATCAGTTTCTTTGGAGATCTACCAAAAGAGTTTGGGATTGAGAAGTACGTTGATTATCAGACACAATTTGAAAAGAGTTTCCTTGAACCTCTTAAAAATGTGCTACAATGTATTGGGTGGAGTCATCAAAAGACCATTACTATAGGGAGTTTCTTTGAATGAATAAAATGTGGGTCGTTACATGGACTAACCATGTAGTTGGTCAGATTTCATCTGACTCTATAAAGTGTTTTGAAGAACACGATACTGCTCTTGCTTTTGCTAAGCTTATGAGTGGTAATTATCAATATGTAAACATGTATGCAGAGGAGGCAAAACAATGGGATTCCTAGATAGTGTAATTAAAGATAGTGGAAATGAATTTGCTAGTATTGTTAGCGATGGTGTCGCAGCAGGTGATGTTACCTCGTTTGTTGATACTGGGTCATATATCTTTAATGCTGTCGTTAGCGGCTCTATCTTTGGGGGTATTCCTTCCAACAAGGTTACAGCCCTCGCTGGTGAAAGCAGCACTGGAAAAACTTTTTTTGCCCTTAGTGTTGTCCGTAGTTTTCTTAACAATAATCCTAATGGTGGGGTCATTTATTTTGAGTCTGAGTCTGCTATAAGCAAAGACATGATTGAGAGCAGAGGTATAGATTCCAAACGTATGGTAATCTTTCCTGTTGCTACGATAGAAGAGTTCAGGACTCAGGCAACTAGGATTGCTGACAAGTATATGAAAGAACCAAAGGATGAGCGTCAACCAATGATGTTCGTTCTAGATTCTCTTGGTATGCTATCTACATCTAAAGAGATGCAAGATATTGCTGACGATAAACAAGTCAGAGATATGACTAAATCACAATTAATTAAAGGTGCGTTCAGGGTCTTGACATTGAAGTTAGGAC